>Ga0194123_10000291_pt1 | contig 98044 bp, 79 predicted proteins | sample TA2MahsurfametaG_5_FD_155479 | JGI IMG/M metagenome (GOLD analysis project Ga0194123, IMG submission 155479) | Freshwater microbial communities from Lake Tanganyika, Tanzania - TA2015023 Mahale A surface | ecosystem: Environmental > Aquatic > Freshwater > Lake | place: Tanzania: Lake Tanganyika... | reverse complement strand
GGCGAGCGCGCGCCGGACCGCGGGCGACAGCGGGCTTTCGATCGCGCCTGCGGCCGCTTGATAGAATTTCGCCACGGCGCGTGCGCTGCCGATGCCGCCGATCGCGGGCAGCGATGCCGACCACGCGTCGGGGCTGTTCATTTCATGCACCGCATGCAGTCCATGCGGAGACGAAAACGCGCGGCGGGTCAGGCTTCCGGCGGTGTTGAACGCGCGGTAGAATGCCTCGTCGTCCGGGTCTTGTGTCTTTCCCGGAAGAAGGGTCGCGACGCGGTGGTGTTCGCGCTGCGGCAGGCCGATCCAGAAATCGAGCGCGAGGGGCTTGGCGATGTGCCTGCGCCACCAATCGCCGAGCGTGTGGCCGGTGAGGTGCCGCACCGGCTCGTCGACGAGCGGGCCGAAGCTGCGCGCGTGGTAGCCGTGGCCGTCGCCCGGTGACCATGACGGAAGTTGTGTTTCGATGGCGGCGACAACCGCGTCGTGATCGAAGACGCTGGCGCGTTGGTCGAGTGCCGCGAGGCCGCATTGGTGCGACAGCAGGTGGTGGAAACACGCGTCCGCGACGGGAAAGCGCGGCCACACCTCGCGCACGGGTGTGTCCTCGTCGAGTCCGCGGCTTTCGAGCGCGTGCAGCAACGATGCCGCGGCCGGTGCCTTGGTCGCCGAGTACACCGGCACCAGCGTGTCGGGCGTCCATGCCACGCGGCATTCGCGGTCGCGCCAGCCGTGATCGAGCGCGAGCACTTCCTCGCCGCGCCACCACACGCAGACCGATGCGCCCAATTCGCCCCGCTCACGAAAGTTTTCCTCGAAGACCGACCGGAGATCCTCCAGTGCCGACGCGCGCAAGGCCATGCCGCGGTGTGGCGGCGGAGCGTCCGGCAAGCAATCCGGAAATGGCGGATCAGCCGGCGTTTTCGGTCGGACCGGCGGCTTGCGTCGACCATTCGTCGGTGAGCCGGTAGGCCACGGCGAGCAGGGTCGGCCCGAGGAACACGCCGACCAGTCCGAAGCCCAGCGCGCCGCCGATCACGCCGCAGAAGATCAGCGCGAAGGGCATCTTGCTGCCCTGGCTGATGATCAACGGTCGCAGGATGTTGTCGACACTGCTGATGCCTAGCAGTCCCCACAGGAGCAGGAAGATGCCCATGCCGGTCTGGTTCTGCGCGAACAACCAGAATGCCGCCGGCAGCCAGATGAGCGGCGGACCAAACGGCACGACCGCGAAGAAAAAGGTGAACACCGCGAGCAAGATCGCGCCGGGCACGCCGGCGATCCAGAACCCGAGGCCGGCGACGAGCGCTTGGGCGATGGCGGTGCCGAGGATGCCGTAGATCACGCCGTGCACCGTGTCGCCCGCCACCTGGATGAGCCGTTGACCGCGTGGACCGGCGAGCCGCTCGACGGCGACCGACACGCGTCGGCCGAGTTCTTGTGAATCGCGCAACAAGAAGAACGCGAGGAACGCGCTGAGCAACACTTGGGTGACGCCCTGCCCGACGGCGAGACCCGCCGCGATGAGCCACTCGCGCGCCCATGCGAGGAAGCGGCCGATCAATGCGACGAGCTGCGAGCGATCGTCGGATGCGGTCGCGCTGTCTGCGGTGTTGGTTTCCTCACGTGCCTGCTCCGCGTCCTTGCGCGGCGGCGACTTCACTTCCCGGTCGAGCTGGTTCATCCAGCGCTGGCGGTCCTTGGCGAGTCCGCGCCAGTAGCCGTCGAGTTCGTCGCCGACGATCGGGGCGGCACCGATCCATGCCGGTGGTTCGTCGGGCACGGCCATCAGCCAGTGGCGTGTGGCGTTCGCCAAGTCCTTGCCGTCCTGGGCGATGCGCACGCCGATGAAGACCACCGGCCCGGCGAGCATCACCGTGATGGTGAGGGTGACGAAGCAGGCGGCAAGCGTGCGGGATCCGCGGAACCAGCGGGTGAACACGCGCTGCAGCGGGTTGAGCGAGTACGCGAGGATGATCGCCCACAGCAGGGCGGTCATAAACGGCCGCAACACGACAAAGCATCCGACGAGCAGCAGCAGCAGGGCGGCCGCACCCAGCAGCGGCTCGGTGCGCAGGAACTTCCGGGCGTCCTCGTTTTCCGTCATCCGCCGCCGACCCTACCCGCGATCCGCCGTGCACGCCAGCGGGATTCGCCGGGCTTCGGCGGAATCTGGCACGCCATGAAGCGCGACTTTTCCCTTGGAGGACGCCCCGCCGCTTTCTAGCGTGACCCCGCAATCCATCCATCCCCCCATGCCCAGAAGAGAATTCACCATCCTCAACAAGCTTGGCATTCACGCGCGCCCGGCGGCCCAGTTCGTCAAGATGGCCAACCGCTTCGAGTGCGACATCCACGTTGAAAAAGACGGTGAGGAAGTCGACGGCAAGAGCATCATGGGGCTGATGATGCTCGCCGCGGGGCATGGCTCGGTCATCATCGTGAATTGCGAGGGCGGCGATGCCGAGGATGCGCTGGTGGCGATCGGCGACCTGATCGGCCGCAAGTTCGAGGAAGACTGAGCGGTGCGGCTCAGCCGAGTGCGGCGAGTGTCTTGAGCGCCTGCCAGGCGGCGTCGCTGTGATGCACGCGCAGGATGCGGCCGGCATCGCCTTGCGGCATGCAGGAGGCCATGCAGGCGATGGTGCCCGCATCGCGATCCTGCGGATCCGGAATGCCGAGCACCTCGCCGATGAATGTTTTGCGCGAAAGCGGCACCAGCACCGGTCGTCCGAACCGGTCGAGCGCGAAAAGATCGCGCAGCACCGCGAGATTGTCGTCGCACTGCTTGGCGAAATCGAGCCCCGGATCGACGATCAACGCTTCGTGCGGCACGCCCGCCGCCATGGCCATCGCGAGCTTTTCCTCAAAAAACCCGAGCATCGAGCCGACGATGTCGTTCCATCGCTGGTCGAGATGCGGCACCTTCGGCGCACCCACGCTGTGCATGATCAGCAGCGCGGTACCGTGATCCGCGCAGAGCGTCGCGTTGCGGTCGTCGGGCAGCGCGCCGATGTCGTTGAGCAGGTCGATCGCACCGGTCGTCAAGACGGCCTCGACGACATCCGGCCGCCAGGTGTTCACCGAAAGCACCGGCGGCCAGACTTGCTCGTCGTCGCGCGGCCGCAGCGCCTGCCATGCCGTGGCCCACCGCTCGAGAAATCCGCGCAAGCGTCGCACTTCCTCATCCACCGGCACCGGTCCGCGATTGGTGCGCGCGCTTTCAGCACCCACGTCGATGATGTCCGCTCCCGCGAGCACGTGCGCCTGCGCGCGCGAGATTGCGGCATCGATGTCCAGGGTGCCGTCGCCGCTGAACGAGTCGTCATTCACGTTGACGATGCCCATGACCAGCGGTCGGCGCGGAAAGCCGATTGTGCGTCCGGGTAGAGCGAGCCGCATAGGCGGGTGATAACCCCGTGCGGCACGCCAGGCAACCTTGTCGTCCCCACGCTCCGCGTGGGTAGTAAACGCTGAAATGCTGGAATACCGAAAGTCCCGAGAGGGACGGTTTCAAGGCGCGTGTTTGTCTCGCCCACCGTTGGGGTAAATCGATGTGCTGCGACTGCATCGAGAGCGATCCAACAAGGGGGGAGCGGGCAGCTTGCCCATTTTTGGGAAGAGCGGGAAGAGGCACCGCGCCAGAACTGGTTCGCCTTCTAGCGATCAGCGGCATGCACATCCAAAATCTTGACGTGCCCGTCTGCATCATCCACCCAGTAGGTCAGTGCATAGTCACCTGCGATCGCGATCTGTAGCAAGCGCCCGATTTCGTCGTAGTCCTCGGCGTCCGACCGACCCAGCGGATCCCGTCCGATCGCCGCAATCCCATTCATGAGCACCTGACGCGTCCAGGCCGGGAGTCGCTCCATGAACTCAATCACTTCGATCGAAATCAGCAAACGGTACTGCATGAGTCAGGATTCCAGCCTTTGGTCCAGCTCCTCAAGCGTCAGCCAATTCTCCGGCTTTGTATCGTCGATTTTTTGTGCCATGCGTGCCCGGTAGTCGGCCAGATCCCGATGTCTCAACGCAACAAGAAACGCAGCCAACCTCCGCCGCTCATCCGCCGGTAAGGTCTCAAGTTCAGTCCGGATCTCTTGAATGCTCATCGTCATACCATACACCGGAGCACGCCCGTGACAAGCGCAACCTTCAATCCCCCTCATCATCCATCAGGTCGCAGATGCGTTTGGCAATGTCTTTGAGCAGGGATGCCTGTCGTCCCCACGCTGCGCGTGGGGAGTAAAAGCTGAAATGCTGGAATGCTGAAAAGCTGAAAGTCCCGAAAGGGACGGTTTCAAGGCGCGTGTCTCTTCCTCTGCCCTAATCACCCATATCTCTTCCCTCTCTTTCCCTTGAAACTGGACACTTGTAACTGAAATCCGTAGAGCGCGATTCCTTCTCAACCGACCCCAGCAAGCCGACGCACTCGGATCTCGCGCCAATGACGCCGGTCCGCGCGATCGGCGAATTGTTTCGTGAATCCCGCCAGGGCCGACCCCGTGGAGACATCGTCCCCGGCAACAAGCACCTCGTTCATCGCCTTGGGTGCGCGCAGCGAGCGCAGCACCGGGAACACGGAGCGCAACTCCCGGCGGGTGAGTGATTGCATCGACCGGTGGCCCGGACCGGTCACCAGGTTCACGGCGAGCAGTCCGCCCGGGGCGACCGCGCGACGGAGATGCGCGACCAGCCGCGGATCCCACGCCTTCGGACGGAACACATCGGTGCGCCCGGCCAGATAAATGTCGTCGATGACCACATCAAAGCGGCGTCGGTTCGCGGCGAGCCAGCGGTAGGCGTCGGCGATGATCACCTCAATGCCGAGATCATCCAATGCCATGTGCTTGCGCGCCAACGCGACAATACCCGGATCGATGTCGATTGCGGTGAGCGCGCATCCGGGAAGCAGATGGCGCAGGGTGCGGAACGCGGTGCCGCCGGCCAGGCCGAGCATCAGCACCGACTTGGGAGGACCCGCGGGACGCAACAATGCCGAGGCCGAGATCAGATCCCATGCCAGGCCGGTGAGGAAGCGGCGGTGGTGATGGAACGCGTGGACCGCACCAGCAACGCGGAACTCGGTGGCCAACGCCGATTGCCAAAGTTCCAGCGACTGGTGACCGGTGTCGAACGTGGCGATTCGGCGCATGCGTGATGTTGGAGACGCAAGACGGCAAGACGCAAGACGCAAGAGAAGAGGAAGAGCTGCGCACAGCACCGGGGAGCGGCGGGATGGGATGTTTCAAGTGTTCTGATGGCAAGTTTCAAGTGTTCAGTGTTCAGTTTGAAGGAGAAGAGAGGGAAGAGGGGGAAGAGATATGGGTGATGGGTTATTGGTGATTAGGGAAGAGGAAGAGACGCGCCTTCAAAGCGCCCCTCTCGGGACTTTCAGCGTTTCAGCTTTTACTCCCCACGCGGAGCGTGGGGGCGCATCTTGCGTTCGATGGCGACGAGTGTGATGTCGTCCATCTGCGGGCCGTTGCTGGCGAAGCGGCGGAGTTCCTCCTGCAAGCGCAGCAGCACCGCCTCGGCACCGAGCGGAGCCGCGAGTTGGAACGTCTCGCAGAGCCGTTCCATGCCGAATTCGCCATCGTTGCCGTCGGTCGCCTCGCGCACGCCGTCGGTGTGCAGGAGCAGGCAGTCGCCGGGCTTCATCTCGATTGCCAGATCCTTGGTGACGCGTTCGAACACCGCGCCTTCATCGACGCCGAGCGCGAGCCCGGGTGGCCGCAGCGGCTCGACTTCGCCCGACGCGCGGTGATACCACAGCGCCGGATCGTGACCGGCCCGCGCCATGACGATCCGGCCGTCGGATTCATCGACGATGGCGTAGGCCATGCTGATGAACATGTCCTCGCGGATGTCGGGGAACAGCTTGCGGTTCACGGCGGCGAGCACGGCGGACGGCGAGTCGTTGCCCGGTGCGAGCGAGCGCAGCGTGCTGCGGCACATCGCCATGAGCAGTCCGGCCGGCAGTCCCTTGCCCGAGACGTCGGCGATCGCGATGCCGGTGCGCTGAGGGCCGATGCCGATGTAATCGTAGTAGTCGCCGCTGATGATGCGAGCCGGCAGGTTGGTGCCGCTGATGCGGAAGCCCGCGATCACCGGATCGTCCTGCGGCAGCAGGATGCGCTGGACCTCGCGGGCGTGGCGCAACTCGTCCTCCATCGTGCGTTTCTCGGTGGCCTCGCGGTGCAGGCGGGCATTGCCCAAGGCAAACGACGATTGCTCCGCAGCGCTGCGGAAGACGGTGAAGTCGTTGGCGCTGAACGACCCGTCCTCGTGACGGCGCGCGATCGCCAGCACGCCGAGGTCGCGCCCGCCGTGCCGCAGCGGTGCGAGCATCACCGACACATCGCCGGTGTAGCGCATGAAGTCGTCGTGGAACGCGGGATGGCTCTTGACGTCCTCGACCTGGATCGCCTCGCCCACCGCGAGGCAGTGGCCGAGGATGCCGTCGTCGACGGCCGCGCGCGACAGGCGGATGTGGCTCTCGAGGACGCGCGGATCGCGCTCGGCCTTTCGGCGCACCTCGACGGGCACGCCGACCAGCGGCGGGCAATCTTCGGAAACATAGGAAGGCGTCAGAAAGCGGTTCGATTCATCGAGGAAATACACCGCGCCGCCGCGCGCCTTGATCACGTCGACCACACCGTCGACGATCATGCGCGAGAGCAACGCCGGCGTCGGATCCTGGTTGATCGCCTTGCCCAGGTCGCGAAGGAACGAGAACATCCGCAGTTCCTCACCTTCGAATTCGCGCAGACGCCGGCGCAGCCCGCGAATGCGGTTCGTCAGCAGCCGGATCATCACCGCTGCGGCCAGCACGGCCATCGCGCTGGCAACGGAAAGAACAATCGCGGCATCCGGCATGGGAAGACCACCAGTGAATACGGCGCGGCGGCGCTTGCCAACACCGGAGGACGGGGAAAATCAGCCCGGGTCCTGCGGCGGATCCGCGGGCAGGCGGGAGAGCTGGTGCTCGAGCACTTGGGTGACCTCTTCAAAGCGGCGGGCGTTGCCATCGTTGACCTGGCCGAGCTGCTGGTGGGCATCGAGCATGTGCTTCGCGCGTTCCGTCTTGTCCGGCAGGCCGGCCTGCGGCGGTGCCTTGAGCTCGGCGCGGATCGCATCGAGCCGTCCCTGCCATTCGGCCGCTGGCGGATCGATCTCCATCAGGAAGTCGAGCCCGAGATCCTCGAGTGAGCGCCGGTTTCGCTCGTCGGCTCCGGCGATCTGCAAGGCCATGCCTTGATCACTCGTCGGCAACTTCGAGGCGATGCCCGCCAGCGTGCCCATGAATGTCGAGTCCATCCCGGAACACGAGCCGAGGTCGACCACGATGCGCCGCTCTCCCGCGGCGATGCGTTGTTCGCCGATCGATTTGAGTGCCGGACTGTTGAGAAACGATCCTTTGCCTTCGCAGCGGATCCAGGTGAATCCGTCGAAAGTGCCGACCGTGATGGGTGCTGTCTGGGTCACGCGGGGTCGCCCGTGCACGACGGGCCTGACCAGCCCAACGTAGTCCCGGTCGATGTGGAGGTCAACCGCCCGGCTGAAACTTTTGGTGCATCCTGCGGCTCAGTCCCACAGGTACGACTGACGGCTGGCGACGGGGCGTCCTTGGCTGCGGACGGTTGCCTTCCATGCGAGCACGCGGCCGCCTTCGAGGTAGTCGCGGCCGATGACCGCGAATTCGACCCGCCCCCGCGCGCTGTCCGGCGCGAGGCGTTTCACCTGGCGTTTGACCAAGCTGCCGGTCGCGCTCTGGCGGTACTCGAACACCACCTCGACCTCGCCGCCGCTTCCCGCCGACGGATCGTCCCAGAGGATCGTGTAATACTGACCGAGCCGCTGGCGTTGCTCGGTGACGCTCACCGCGCCATGCAGACGCCGCTCCTTTTCCATGCGCACCATCGGATCCTCGTCGGTCGATGACAAGTCGCGCAGGTGGAACTGCTTCACTTGCATGTCCCCGCTGCGGTTGGCGCAGGAGGCGGTCAGCAGGACCAGGCACAGACCGGGCAGGAGGCGCATGGATTCATTCAACCCGATGGTGCGTGCGGTTCAAGCCGCATCCCGCGTTTTTACTCTTTCCCGACGCTGCCCGGGGCAGCAGGATCTTCGGTAGATGAGCGAGGGCGATCCGGTGGAAACCAGGCTGGAGTTCGATACTCCGCGGTTTTTGCATGAGATGCTCGCCAACGATCCGCGCAACCTTGCCTATCTTGAGGAGCGCCTCGGGGTCGGCGCGGTGTCGCGCGAAGGCTGGGTGCTGCTCAAGGGTGCCGCGGATGCGGTCGAGCGCGCCCGCACGGTGTTTGCCGATCTCGAAGGGGCGCTGCGCCAGGGCGGACGCATCGAGACGCGCGACTTCCGGCTGGCGGTCGATGTCGCGGCCCGTGCCGGCGGTGTGGGCGTGAAGGAACTCGCCGGCGTGAAACTCGTCGGCTCGCGCGGTCGGCGGCCGGTCGTGCCGCGCACGCCCGCGCAGCTCGGCTACGTGCAGGCGATCGAGGCGCACGACGTCGTCTTCGGCCTCGGTCCGGCAGGCACCGGCAAGACGTATCTGGCGATGGCGATGGCGCTCACCTTGCTCAAGCGTCGGGAGATTCATCGCGTCGTGCTCACCCGGCCGGCGGTCGAGGCGGGTGAGGCGCTTGGCTTTCTGCCCGGCGACTTGCGCGAGAAGGTCGCGCCCTACCTGCGCCCGCTTTACGATGCGATCCACGACATGCTCGATCCCGAGGAGGGTCATCGATATCTCGAGGACGGCACGATCGAGATCGCGCCGCTCGCGTTCATGCGCGGCCGCACCCTCGCGCGTTCGTTCGTGATTCTTGACGAGGCGCAGAACACGACGCGCGAACAAATGTTCATGGCGCTCACCCGCCTTGGCGAGGAATCCCGCATGGTCGTCACCGGCGACAGCTCGCAAGTGGATCTCAAGCCCGGGGTGAAGTCGGGACTCGCCGAGGCCGAGGCCGCATTGGCCGACATCGAGGGCATCGCCTTCGTGCGCTTTGGCAAGGAGGACATCGTCCGCCATCCGGTGGTCGGCCGCATCGTCGAGGCCTACGAGCACCATCGGGGGTGAAGGGGGGGGGAGATTGGTGATCGGTTATTGGTTATTGGTTATTGGTTATTGGTTATTGGAGAAGAGGAAGAAATGCGCGGAGCCGGGGAGCGTCGGCATCCTGCCGGCCCCGCACGGCGTCTCGCCGGGCGTGTGAGGCAAGAGACATTGGAAATGGGTGATTGGTGATCAGGGATGAGGGAAGAGGTGACACAGTCGCAGCGCGCAGCATCAAGGATGCGTGGGCGTCCACTTGTTCAACAAAATCACGGGCGGGCCGCCCGTGCCCCCTTGGAAGAGCGAAGCACAAAGGGGGGAACGGGCAGCTTGCCCGTTTTTGTTCAAAGCCGCCGATCTGCGCGCAAGAAACGCGGGCAGGCACTCGCATTGCTCCATCCAACATCCAACATTCAACATTCAACATCTCCTCACTGCCCGGCTTTCAAGTCTTCGTCGTTGGGTGGCAGGGGCACGGGTGATGTCGATGCCGGCGGAAGCACCGGCGGCGGGGGAATCTCGGGAGCCGGCGCGTTTGGGTCGATCACTGTCGGAATGGCACCGCCGGGAGGCAGAGGCGGGATCGAGTCGGGCAGGGGATACACCTGCACTTCGTTGCCTGTGGGCGCGGGCGCGGCGGCTTTCGGGTCTTCGACCATCACCGTCGGCACGAATCCGATTTCACCGGTGTCGAGTTCGACTTTCACGAAACTGTCCTGCTGCGAGATGACCTTCATCGACGTCGCGCGCGGCAACAACTTGTCGGCCTCCGCTCCGTCCTTGGGTCGGCTTTTGTAAAAATGCGTGTTGTCCATCACGGTGCTGACGAATTGGCCGGCCTTGAACCCCGATGCCTCGACGGTTGCGATCGCGGCCTGGCGTCCCGGCGCGGCCAGCGGATCGAAGTCCCCGCCGCCCACCGGCCCGCTCATGCCACCACATCCAGCGAGCAGAGCGCCGAATGACGGAACGAAAACCCAATGCGATTTCATGCAGTCGGGATGCTGGCCGCGTGGCTGCAGGGCGTCAAGCGCGCGGTGGCGTGGTGTCGCGGATTCTGGGTGGACGACTGGATCGGCGTTGCGGATGCTGCGCTCATGGCTGGACGCGGCATTGTCATTCGTCTGATGGCCGCACTGGTCAGCGCCGGGTTGGTGGCGCTGCTTTTTCCGCCGTTTCCCTGCGGTGTGCTCGTATGGATCGCGCTGGTCCCGTTGCTGGCCGCCCTGTGGTCGATCGATGGCGAGCACGCCGTTCGCCGCGGGTTCCTGCTTGGCTGGCTCGCTGGAGTGGTGACGTTTTTGATCCAGTTGCGCTGGGTGGCGGTGGTGTCGCCTCTCGGGCTGGTGGTGCTCGCTTCGTACCTCGGGCTCTACTGGGGGGTCTTTGGTGCCTATGCATCGACTTGGGGCAACCCGTGGAAACCACACGCCGATCTTGGCCATGCCTCGCTGCGCGGCATGATGGTCACCGGTTTCCGCCACGCGGCGTTGTGGTCCGGGCTCGAGGTGTTGCGCGGCTGGGTGTTCACCGGGTTCGGGTGGAATGCGCTGGGAGTTGCGTTTCATGATTCGCGTGTGCTCGCGCAGTCGGCCGACCTCCTCGGCGTGGCCGGGCTCTCGATGTTGCCGGTATTCGTTCAATCGGTGTGGCTGCAATCGGCGCGTCGCGCAAGATGCGGGCCGTCGCGCGTGCCGGGCGCGGCATTTCTGATCGCCGTCGCACTGGTGGCTGCCGCGGCCGGGTACGGCGGGTTCCGCATCGCCGCAGAGGGGCGGAGGGAAACGCAGCGGCTCAAGACCTTGCTGGTGCAGATCAACATCCCGCAGGAAGCCGCGCGCCAGCTTTGGACCGCGGAGGAAGTCCACATGGCCTACGAAGACGAGACGCTGCGCGCGCTCGACGCGCTCAAGCGCGACCCGCGGTCCTGGCCCGACTGGGTGATGTGGCCGGAATCCGCGCTGACCGGCCGAATCCTGCGCGCCGCCGACGGAACGTGGGGCGCGTGGCGTGAAAATGACGAGACGATCGCGCGGGTGCGCACGGCCGGCGAGTTCCATCTCATCTACGGCATCAACGAACTCGAGGCCGAGTCGTCCGCCGACGGCATGCTCACGGTGCGCGAGCCGGGCCGCGCGTGGAACTCGCTCGCGGTGATGCCGCCGGAGGGCGGATTGCAAACGTATCGCAAGCACCATCTCGTCGTTTTTGGTGAAACGATTCCGTTCGTCGATTCGGTTCCGCTGCTCAAGCGGATCTATGAACAACAGGCAGGCGTCGCCTACGGCGGATCGTTCACGCCGGGAGAATCGTTCGATCCATTGGTCGTCGCCACCGCCGACGGCCGCTCGCTCGCGGCGATTCCCACGGTGTGCTTCGAAGACACCGTGCCGCGATTGGTCCGCAAATTCGTGCGCCGCGGTCCGCAGGTGATGATCAACGTCACCAATGACGGCTGGTTCAAGGAGTCTGCCGCCGCCGCGCAACACTTCGCCAACGCGCGCTTCCGTGCGATCGAACTGCGCCGGCCGATGTTGCGCTGTGCCAACAACGGCGTGAGCGCCGCGGTGGATCCCACCGGCTCCACCGCACATCCGGACACCGGTGTGCCACAAGTCATCACCGATGCCGCGGGCAGCCACTTCACCCGCGGCAGCTTGCTTGCCGAACTCGACATCCCGCTCGATCCGCCCACCACGCTGTATGCCATGATCGGCGACTGGGGCGTCGCTGTTCTCGCCTTTATCGCACTGGTGGGGAGGAGGAGGGGATGGTGATTGGTGATAGGTGATTGGTTATTGGGAAGAGGGAAGAGGGAAGAGGGATGGAGGGATGGAGGATGGAGGATGGAGAGGCTGGTCGGAGGGTGCTTTGGGCTACCGGATCGCGTGGGGCGGGGCGGATTGTCCTCGACGTCGGCCGGGGGCGGCCCCAAAATGATTTGCCTAGCCCCGATTCTGATGAACACACGATCACTTCTCGTCTGTGCCGCGGTTTTTTCCCTGCATGCCATTGCCACGGCTGGTGGCGATGGCTGGACCCATGATTTCGAGGCCGCCAAAAAACAAGCGGCCGAATCCGGCAAGGACCTGCTCGTCGACTTCACCGGCAGTGACTGGTGCGGTTGGTGCATCAAGCTCAATGACGAGGTCTTCAAGCAAGACGAGTTCAAACAGGGCTTGAAGGACACGTTCACCTTGGTCGAAATCGATTTCCCCGAGGACGAGTCGAAGCTCAGCGAAGAAACGCGCAAGGCGAACAACGCGCTCGGCGAGAAGTATGCCGTGCAAGGTTACCCGACGATCTATCTTTGCGACGCGCAGGGCCTGCCGTACGCGGCCACCGGCTACGAAAAGGGCGGGGCAGAGAACTACGTCCGCCACCTCAACGAACTTCGCGCGAAGAAAAGCAAGCGCGACGAAGCGTTCGCCAAGGCCGGTCAGGCCGAGGGCGTCGAGAAGGCGAAGCTCTACATCGCCGGACTCGAGGGGCTGGGACTCGAGGATGAGGTGATCGGCAACCTCTACGGCGACGTGATCGGCAAGATCAAGCAGGCCGACCCCGGCGACGAAACCGGATTTGTCAAGAAATCGGGTGCCAAGCAGCGGATTGCGGAGTTTCAGGAAAAACTCCAGGAGCTCGCGCAGACCGGCGAGTTCGATGGTGCGATTGCCTTGGTCGACAAGACCATCGCCGATGGCGGGTTCGAGCCAGACGTCGTCTTCAATCTCAAGATGACCCGCGTCATGATCTTCGCCGAACAGGGCAAGTTCGATCAGGCGGTTGATGCGGTCGATGCGATCAAGAAAGAGAACCCGGATCATCCGATGATGAGCCAGATCGACGAATTCCGCGCCATGCTGGAAAAGGAAAAGAGCGGCGGATCCGCGGAGGGAGAGACGGCCGATGATTCGTCCGCCAAAGAGGAAGCCAAGGACGGCACCAAGGAGGAGGCCGGCGACAAAGCGAAGGACGAGGCGAAGGATTGAGCCGGGCTGCCCGGCATCCGGTCTTGAGTCGCGCGGCATCCCTGCGAGACTCACCGCGTGCGCGTCGAGATCCTCAACACCGGCACCGAGCTGCTGCTCGGCAACACCGTCAACACGCACGCCGCCTGGTTCGGCCGTGAATTGTTCAAGCTCGGTCTGCGCGTCGCCCGCCAGACCACCGTGCCCGACGGCGAGGCGATCCGCGAGGCGATCGAATCCTGCGTCGCGCGCGCGGACGTCCTGATCGTCACCGGCGGACTCGGGCCGACCAGCGACGATCTCACCCGCGAGCTTGCCGCGGCGGCGCTCGGGCTCGACCTGATCACCGACGAGGCGGCGCTGCGTTCGATCGAGGCGTTCTTCGCTGCGCGCGGCCGGCCGATGGCGGAGGCCAACCGGAAGCAGGCGCTGGCACCCGTGGGATGCGATGTGTTGCCGAATCCGAACGGCACCGCGCCGGGCATCTACATCCCGCCGCGGATCAATGGTCGCTCCGATTGCGCGCTGTTCCTGCTTCCCGGTCCGCCGCGCGAGCTGCAGCCGATGGTTCATGCGGAAGTCGTGCCGCGACTGCGCGCGCTCACCGGTGGCGCGTTGCCCGCCGCATCGATCGAGCTCAAGTTCACCGGCATCGGCGAGAGCGATTTCCACCAAGGCATCGACGCACGGCTCGCCGAAATCGAAGGGCTCGAGTACGGCTACTGCGCGCGCATCGGCGAGGTGGACCTGCGTCTCATCGGTGGCACCGATGCCATCGCACGCGCGAAAGAAATCGCCCTCTGGTCGTTCGCGGATTTTCTCATCAGCGACGACGGATCGTCGCTCGAACAAACCGTGATCGCCCTGCTCGCCCGCCACCGCCTCACGCTTGCGACTGCGGAAAGCTGCACCGGCGGATTGGTGGCCGACCGCTTGACCAACGTCCCGGGTGCCAGCGAGGTGTTCACGCACGGCTTCGTCACCTATGCGAACGAGGCAAAGACCGCGGTGCTCGGCGTACCCGCGGCCGACATCGTCGCCCATGGGGCGGTGAGTGAAATCGTCGCGCGGAAGATGGCCGAGGGCGCGTTGCGTGTGTCGGGTGCTTCGCTCGCAGTGGCCGTCACCGGCATCGCCGGGCCTGGCGGCGGAACACCGGAAAAACCGGTGGGCACCGCGTGGATCGGCCTTGCCGCCAAGGACGCGACGACCACTGCCAGCCAGATCCTCCAGCCGCGCCAACGCCGCGATTTCAAACTCGCCGCCAGCCAGGCCGCGCTCGACGCCGTGCGCCGGGCGCTCATCGCGCGATGAAGGCATGTCGGTCCCGGCTGGGCGCGCAATTTGCAGTGGAGTGACCCGGGCCGACCCGCTATCAACCGGGCTTGCCCCGCGCGACTCCGCAGATGAATTCCGACCTCACCGTCATCAAGGCCGGCACCGGCGTGCTCACCCGCTCGGCCGACGGCACACTGGATGCCGATGCCATCGCATCGCTCGCCAACGCCATTGCCGGGCTCATCGACCACGGTCACCGCTGTTTGCTCGTGTCATCCGGTGCCGTGGGATCCGGCGTGTCGGCTTTCGGGCTTGCGGAATATCCGACCGACACCGCGACGCGCCAGGCCTGTGCCGCGGTGGGTCAGGCGCGACTGATGCAGACGTACAGCGGCTGGTTCGCCGCCGCGGGTGTGACGGTGGCGCAAGTGCTCCTCACCGCAGCCGATCTCGCCACACCCGATCGCGCATCGCTCGTCTCCGACACGCTGGGCCGCCTGCTGGCGGAGCCGCGGGTGCTTCCCATCATCAATGAGAACGATTCCGTCGCGGTCGAGGAACTCAAGTTCGGCGACAATGACATGCTTTCGGTGCGCGTCGCACGGCTCGTCGGCGCACGCCGCGTCGTCCTGCTCACCAGCGTCGACGGACTGCTCGATCCGGACACCGGATCGCTCGTTCCCGAGGTCGGCGACATTGACTCGGTGCTGCGCATGGTGCGCGACGACAAAGGACGTTTCTCGATGGGCGGCATGGCGTCCAAGCTCGCAGCCGTGCGATTTGCGGTCGATGCCGGCATCGAGACCCACATCGCCCATGGCCGCCACCCCGAACGCCTCGCTGCGATTCTGGCCGGCGGTGGTGTCTCGACGCGATTCGCTCCGGCAGGGTGAGAGATGGTCTACGGCGTTCGAACGGTGAGAGTCCAGGCGTGCATTGCCGCCCTGCAGCACGTGTTCAACCGGTGTAAATCCGGCAGACCGTTCCCTCACAGAGCAGGAGTTCTTCTCCTTCGGTATGGGTGAATACCGCGCGCGGATGATGCGTCCGCCGCAACCGGTCCATCCGCGGTCCCGCCGCATTCCGTGGCACATGGAACGCCATCACGCCGCGCTTGTGCAGGTCGAGTGCCGCCAGCAGTTGCGGCATCGCGAAGGGATGCGCTTCGAGCATCGACGCTCCGGCGCGCAGCAACGCCTCCGCGCGGAGCGTGTAGCCATGCTCTCCAGTGAGCGCGGCGAGTTTCAGCAGGGTTTCCGCCGCAAGATGGTTGGGCGATGGCTCGGCTCCGTCGTGATCTTCGCGGATCACCATCAGCGTGCGCTCGCCGAGCTGCGGTCGCATCACATAGCCCGCACGTTCCTCGTCCCAGCAGTCGCGGTCGAGCGCACGTTGGATTTCGATCGCAAAGCCGAGCCATTCCTGCGTCCGATCCACCGCGTGCAGTTCGATCAATCCGGCGATGAGGCAGGCGTGATCGGCGGGATACCCGCGGGCATCCCCACAACGGCCGCGGAACGTGCGGAACAAGCGGTCGCTGTCCCAAAGCTCGCGCCGCAGGAATGTGGCGGCGTCGCGCGCGGCCGCAGCGAGGTCGGGACGGTCCAGCACCCGCGCGCCGCGCGCGAGCGCGGCGATCGCCAGCCCGTTCCACGCGGTGAGGATCTTGTCGTCACGGTGCGGCCGCGGTCGGCATGCGCGCGCATCGAGCAGCACGGCTCTGGCGGCGACGAGGCGTTCGTCGATTTCCTCCACAGACGTGTCGAACCTCATCGCGAGATCGTCACGGCGGGTCGCGCGATACAGCGTGTTGCGTCCGTGCAACTCGCCATGCGGATCGCTTTCATGGCTGGCATTGCCTTGCGCCTCGACACCGTAGGCGGTGCAGAAAATCGCGGCGTCGCGCGGATCAAGCAGTCGGTGGATCTCGTCGGCCTCCCAAGTCCAGTAGGCCCCTTCGAGCGGGCGCGACGCATCCTCCGTTGGCAGGCTGTCGGCATCCTCGGCCGCGTGAAACGCGCCGCCTGCGTCGCGCATGGTCCCGGTGAGGTAGCGGAAGATTCCTTCCGCGGTCTCACGCAGCACAGAGTTTCCCGAGATCTGCCAGCCATCGATGTACGCCATCGCCAGCTGTGCCTGGTCATAGAGCATTTTTTCGAAATGCGGCACATGCCACCGGCGGTCGACCGAATACCGATGAAATCCGCCGCCGAGTTGGTCGTGCATGCCGCCGCTGGCCATGGCGAGCAGCGTGCGTTCCGCCATCCGCCAGGCCTGACCTCCTTCGTCGCTGTCGCGACCGAAGCGCTCGCTGATCTGCATCAGCGCACGCAGCACCACCGGTCGCGGAAATTTCGGCGCATCCCCAAAACCACCGGTGCCGCTGTCGAACATCGCGTCGCAGCGGTCGAGAAAATCGCCGAACACCTTGCCACCCGGCAGGCCGCGGACTGGTTGTGCGGAAGCCGCCTCGTGCCGCAGGTGGCCGATCGCGCGCGCGGCGATCTCCTCAAGATGCCCGCGGTCGTCCCGCCAGACACGGGCCAACTCGTGACAGACCCGGTCGAATCCCGGTCGGCCATGCCGGTCCCCGGGCGGAAAATACGTGCCGCCGAAGACCGGGCCGCCGTCGGGCGTGAGCCACACGCTCATCGGCCAGCCGCCCTGGCCGGTCGTCGCCTGCACGTAGGCCATGTAGGTCGCATCAATGTCCGGACGCTCCTCGCGGTCCACCTTCACATTGATGAAATGATGGTTCATCACCTGCGCGATGCGCTCGTTTTCAAAGCATTCGCGTTCCATCACGTGACACCAATGGCAGGTCGAGTAGCCGACCGAGAGAAAGACCAGCTTGTCCGTGGCGCGCGCTTTTGCGAAGGCCTCATCACCCCACGGCAGCCAGTCGACAGGATTGTGTGCGTGCTGAAGCAGGTAGGGCGAGGTCTCGCGGATCAGGGCGTTGGGCATGGCGGAAATGAGGGGCGCGGGATGGCAAAGAGAAAGAAACAGTCGAACACCGGAGGACAGGCGTCCGGCTTGTCAGGGAACGAAGGCATCCTTGTCTGCGCCATGCGCTTGCCATGCGAAGGATCACCCCCGTCACTTGCTCCGCTCATGGCCGCTGCATCAGGTCGGATGTGGTGTTACGGAGACCGGCACCAATCGGCTTTTCACCGAGGACGCGCAGGGGTCTGGGTAGTTTCTTGCGGCGCAGGCCGAACTGGCGCACGGCATGCCGCTGCAAGTGCGCGACAGCGTCGTCGACGTCGTCGGTGAAGAAGATCAGTTCGGGGTCGTCCGGGCTAATCATGCCTTCCTCGGCCATGCGGTAGACGAAATCCATGAGCGGGCGCCAGTAATCCTTGCCCATCAGGATGATCGGGAAGCCCTTGAGCTTGCCGGTCTGGATGAGCGTCATCGTCTCGAACATCTCATCGAGAGTGCCTGCGCCGCCGGGCATCACGATGAACGCGTACGAGTACTTCACCAGCACGACTTTGCGCGTGAAGAAGTAGCGCATCGTCACCGAGCGTTGCACGTGCGGGTTGAGCTGCTGCTCGAAGGGCAGCTCGCTGTTCCCACCGAGAGAGCGCCCGCCGATTTCGAACGCCCCTTGATTGCCGGCCTGCATGATGCCGGGACCGCCACCGGTCATCACGGTGAATCCCAACCGCGCGCAGGCCGCGCCCATCCGTCGCGCCAGTTCGTAGTGTTCCGTGCCCGGCCGGATCCGCGCGGAGCCGAAGATCGTCACGCAGGGTCCGGCGAAATGCAGCGCGCGGAAGGCCTTGAGCAGGTCCTTGCCCACGCGGAAGAGGGTGATCAGGTCATGCAGGCGCGATTTCGGGCCGGAGAGGAGCGAGCGGTCGGCGCTCTCCAACTCGAACAGCTCTTGTTCACGGATTTCCTGTTCGGTGATCGGCAGCGTGCCGTTGGGCTGCGGCATTCGGGGTACGGACGTCGAATTCACAGGCGTCTTTAAATCATGAAAGCCGCGGGGGAAACGTCGGATTGCGAAAAATCCGCCGATTTCAGGTCGGCCGGGCCACCTCCGGTGCGGCGTGGGGTCCGGCCGATCGTCCACTGCGATCGGAATTTGACGTGCCAGCCCGCCGGTTTCCTGCTTTGTTCCCGCGCCGCCGCTTCCGCTTCGTCCGCATGGCCACCGAACTGACACGTAATTTCTCGATCATCGCGCACATCGATCACGGGAAGACCACGCTTTCCGACCGCCTGCTGGAAGCGACCCGCACGATCAGCGAGCGGGAAAAGCAGGACCAGTTGCTCGACGCGATGGATCTCGAGCGCGAGAAAGGGATCACGATCAAATCGCATCCGGTGACGATGGAATACCGGGCGAGGGATGGGAACACCTACAAGCTCAACTTGCTCGACACGCCGGGCCATGTCGATTTCTCGTACGAAGTCTCGCGCTCGCTGGCGGCCTGCGAGGGGGCGATCCTGATGGTCGATGCGGCGCAGGGGGTGGAGGCGCAGACCGTGGCCAACCTGCACCTCGCCACGGCGCAGAACCTCACGATCATCCCGGTGCTCAACAAGATCGACCTGCCGGCCGCAGATGTGCCCAAGTGCAAGAAGCAGCTCGAGGATATCCTGTGCATTCCGGCCGAAGACTGTATCCCGGCATCCGCCAAACAAGGCATCGGCATCGAGGATATTCTCGAGGCGGTGGTCGAGCGGGTGCCGCCGCCCGTCGAGCATGCCGACCGCCTGTTGCGCGCGACGGTGTTCGACTCGGTGTACGACACCTACCGCGGCGTGGTCTCGTACGTGCGCGTGTTCTCCGGAACGGTGAGGCGCGGTCAGCGGGTGAAGCTCTTCGCCACCGGCAAGACCTACGAGGTGAAAGAGGTGGGGGTCTTCACGCCGAGGATGAGCGCGCGCGACCAACTCGTTCCCGGCGATGTGGGCTACGTGATCGCCAACATGAAGTCGGCGAGCGAAGTCAAGATTGGCGACACGATGACCGATTCGGTCCACCCCTGTCCCGAGCCGCTGCCCGGATACAAGGAGATCCAGCCGATGGTCTTCTCGGGCATTTATCCGGTCGAGTCCTCGGACTACGAGGCGCTCAAGGCGGCGATGGCCAAGCTGCAGATCAACGATCCCGCCTTCACCTACCAGCAGGAAAGCTCGACGGCGCTCGGATTCGGCTTCCGCTGCGGGTTCCTCGGCCTGCTGCACATGGAGATCATCCAGGAGCGCCTGCGCCGCGAGTTCGGCATGAACGTGATCTCGACCTACCCGTCGGTGATCTACCAGGTGACACTCACTGACGGCCGCGAGCTGGTGGTCGACAACCCGTCGCTCTTTCCCGAGGCCCAGACGATCCAGGAGATTCGCGAGCCGGTGGTGAACGTCTTCATCATGGTGCCCGGCGAGTACATCGGCGACATGATGCAGCTGGTGATGGAGAAACGCGGCGAAGTGGCCAACACCGAGACGATCGACGAGTCGCGGGTCATGCTCAGCTGCGTGCTGCCGCTTGCCGAGATCCTCGTCGACTTCAACGACCGCCTGAAGTCCATCACCCGCGGCTACGGGTCGATGGACTACGAGCATGCCGGATATCGCGCGGCGAAGATGGTCAAGATGGACATGCTCATCGCCGGCGATCCGGTCGAGGCGTTCTCGACCATCGTGCACCGCGACAAGGCGGAAACCTACGGGCGCCAGTTGGCGACCAAGCTCAAGGAGGTGATCCCGCAGCATTTGTTCGTCGTGGCGATCCAGGCGGCGGTGGGCGGCAAGATCGTCGCGCGCGAATCGATCTCGGCGATGCGCAAGAACGTCACGGCCAAGTGCTACGGCGGCGACATCACCCGCAAGCGCAAACTGCTCGAGAAGCAGAAAGAAGGAAAAAAGAAGATGAAGCTCTTCGGCAAGGTCAACATCCCGCAGGACGCCTTCATCAAGGTGCTCAAGAGCGGCGATTGATCCGCCGGATCGGGTGTGCGCGGACAGCGCGGGCTCGACATCCGAGGCGCACGGTTGCTAACCATCCGGCGTGCGATGGTTTTTCCGATCGGAGTTGGGCGCGGCGGTACTCTGGGTGACCGCATCGCTGGCATTGGCGGCGGCGTTGGCACCGTGGGCTTACCAAGGAGGAAAATGGCTTGCGGCGATGGCCGAGACGCGCGACTGGCCCGCACTGGTCGAGTCCCTGGCCGGCTCGTGCCGTCGCGCCAAGCTCGACCGCTACTTCGACCGCTGCCTGCTGGCCTCGGCGTTGGTGCTGCTTCCCTTGCTGATGCGGAGGATCCGCCGCATCCGCGCGGAGGATGGCACGGACGATGCGTTCCACCTGCGTCGCATCCCCTGGCGTGAAGCATCGGCCCAACTGGCAACGGGCCTGGTCTGGTCGGCGGGATGGCTCTGGGCCTTGTCCCTCGCCCTGGTGTGGGCTGGCGCACTCGAGTGGCGGTCGTCGATGCCGGACCTCGGACGGATCTTTTCCAAAGCAGTGGTGCCCGCCATCGGCGCGGCATTCGTCGAAGAATGGTTGTTCCGCGGACTGCTGCTCGGTCTGTGGCTGCGCTTGGTCCGACCCGCTGCCGCCTTTCTCGGGTCCGCGTTGATGTTCTCATTGCTGCATTTCCTCGATCCTCCTCCCGGCACGGTGTTCGCCAACGAGGCCGATCCGCTGGCGGGCTTCCAGTTGCTCGGCGCGATGCTCGGCCACCTCGGTGACCCACGCTTTTTCATCACCGACTTCGCGACGCTCGTCGTTGTGGGCCTCATTCTCGCCTGGTCGAGATGGCGGACCGGAGCGCTGTGGATGGCGGTGGGCCTGCACGCCGGATGGATCTTCGGGTTCAAACTCTGCGGACTGCTGTGCGAGGCGGTGCCGGGTCATCCGCTGCGGCTGTGGTGGGTCGGCGACACGCTGCGGTCCGGCATCCTGCCGATGCTCGTGTTGGCGCTCACGGCGCTGGTCTGCGTGCCTTGGCTGCGGCGCTTCCGTGATCCGCGTCGTGCCGCATGACGATGCGGATGATTCGCGGACTCGGTGGTTGCCGCGGTGCGGGTCGCCGCCGATGCTTTCCGTCATGAAGATCCGTTCGGCGAGGTTCGCAGGCGGCGCGCGTTCGTTGCGCGAGTGTCCGGCTTGGCCGTATCCCGAGATCGCGCTCATCGGCAGGTCGAACGTCGGCAAGTCGTCGCTGGTCAACTTCCTGCTCAACCAGCGCGGGCTCGCCAAGGTTTCCGCCACGCCCGGCAAGACGCGCGAACTGAATTTTTTTCTCGTCGATGACGCATGGGTTCTCGCCGATCTTCCGGGTTATGGATACGCCAAAGCGTCGCGTGCCGAGAAATCGCTCTTCAACGAACTCGTCGGCGACTATCTGGAGCGTCGCGACAACTTGCGGCACGTGCTTGTGCTCATCGATTCGCGCCTGCCGCCGCAACGCATCGACCTCGACTTCAGCGCGTGGCTCGCGACGACCGGTGCCGCGTTCAGCTTTGTGTTCACCAAGGCCGACAAACAATCACCGGCGAAGACGGGTGCCTCGATCGCGCTGTTCCAGGAAGCGGTGCATCCGATGTTGGGCGGGATTCCCGAATGTCTCGCCTGCTCGGCGGCGAAGCGCGGCGGCAGGGATGCGTTGCTTGCGCACGTCGGCCGCGCGTTGGAATCAGCATAGTGCCGACGATGCTTCGTGCATCCCTTCCAAAACAAAAAGCCTTTCCGCGTGGAGCGGAAAGGCTTTTTGTTTGGAGTGCGCTGTGAATCCATCCGCGGCGCATGCCGCGGAGAAACCCCTCAGTTCACCATGTCCTTGAGTTTCTTGAGCGCGCGGACCTTGACGACCGTCGTCGCCGGCTTCGCCTTGAAGGTCGTTTCTTCCCCGGTGAAGGGGTTGATGCCCTTGCGTGCCTTGACCGCCGGCTTGCGCACGGTGGTGATCTTGAGCATGCCGGGAAGCACGAACTGACCCACCGCGTTCTTGCGGACGTGGGCTTCGATCACTTCGGTGAGGCTGTCGACGACCGCACCGCATTGCTTGCGGCTCAGTCCGGTTTGGTTCGCGATGATCTCCAGGATTTGGCTCTTGGAGGATTTCTCTTTGATGGGGGCAAGTTTCTTGGCCATGCGGGGAGTTCAAGAAATGGGTGGCCGATGTCAAGACTCCATGCTGAAAAACACGGGGAAATTTTCCGATTCGTCTCGCCACCCGCGACCTTGGATGGCATCAGTCCAACGCCGCAGGCCCACCTCCGTGAATGCCCTTCGATGCCTCCTCTTGCTCCTCGCGACCGTCGCGTCGGCCGTCGCTCGCCCGTGGTCCGACGAGGTGATCTACTTTGTGATGACCGATCGGTTTCACGATGCCGATTCCGAGAACAACCGTCCGGCCGGCAGCGATCCGGCGCTTCATGATCCCGAGCAGCGCGACATCCGCCGATACTTCGGCGGTGATCTGCGGGGCCTCGAAAAAGCCTTGGAATCCGGGTATTTCAACGATCTCGGGGTCACCGCGCTGTGGCTCACCCCGGTGGTGCGCAACGTCTGGCGCTCGGGCTACGACCTCGGCGGTTGGAAGTCGGGCTACCACGGGTACTGGACGCAGGACTGGCTCGACATCGACCCGCACCTCGCCAGTCGCACGGCGCTGGACGGCAGGCCTTACACCGATGACGCCGATGGCCGGATGTCGCATTACCGCGACTTCGTGAAGCTCGCCCGGTCGAAGGGCGTCCGCATCATCCAGGATGTGGTTCTCAACCACGCCGGACCGGTCTTCTTCTACGATGCGGACGGCGATGGCGTCTTCGATGTGCAGGAGGAGAAGGAATGGGTGCGTCCGTTCCGCCGGGAGGGCCGGTATGAGGACGTGGTGTGGACCGACGTGCCGGAATGGAATGCGGCGCGGACCATGCCCGCCGGGCCGATCGAGTTGCTCGGTCGGCGCGTCCCACTCAAGGGCACGTTGTCGCGGCTCGATGTGTACACGCGCAAGGGGTTCTCATGGGACAGCCTCGGCAAGCGCGACGGCGAGGAAATGCTTTGTGATTTCTTCTCGCTGCGCGACCTCGACACCGCCCCGGACAGCCCGCACTTCCGCGAACTCGTCGATGAGTTCGTCGAAATCTTCCGTTTTTATCTGGAGGAGGTCGGCGTGGACGGCCTGCGGGTCGACACGGTGAAGCATGTGCACCACGGGTTTTGGGACGCTTTCACCGGCAGGCTGCGACATCGGCTCGGTGCTGCGGCCGCGGAAAAACTCCTGTTCGGCGAGGTGTACGACGGCGATCCCGCGGTGCTCGGCCGCTACACTTGGCGCGAGGATTGGAACTCGAATCCCGGCCCGTCGCTCGACTCGGTGCTCGATTTCAATTTCTGTTTCGCGGCGCGGGATTACCTGCGCCACAGCGGCGATCAGTTCGGCAGCTCCGCGCAGCTCGAGCGCGCGCTCGGCAATCGCAAGACGGGGGATGCGGCGGGAAGGCCGTTCTACAATCCGAATCCGGGACCCGACGGACTCAACGCGGTGCAGAAGATGATCACCTTCATCGAGAATCACGACGGGATCAACCGCTTCCGCGTCGCGGGCATCACCGAGCGGCGCAACCTGCTTGCCCAGGCGTTGGTACTGACGATGCCCGGCATCCCGTGCCTCTACTACGGCACCGAGGCCGGGCTGGCGGATGAGGACGGGCGCATCGGTCCGGACAGCGAAACCGGCCGCATGATGTTCTATCGTCGCACTGGCGGGCCGGTGGCGCGCAACGTGCGGCGCACCGAATCGTTCACGGGCATCGCGCGGCTCACCGCGTTGCGCGCGCGGTTTCCCGTGCTGCGTGGCGGCGGGTTTGTGCCGTTGTGGTCCGACGGCGGCGCCGGGGTTGAGGATGATGGCGTGTTTGCGTTTGCCAGGGCCGACCAGGACGCGCGATCCGTGGTGGTCGTCGCATTCAATGCTTCCGCTCAACCGCGCGTCACGGGTGCCGGCGGCCTGTCGATGCGACTCCCCGCAACATTGAAACCCGCCGGTCGTCTGCTGCGGCCGGTGTTCGAAATCGGTGCGTCACCGAATGACTCCGTCGCACCGGTGGCTGCCGATGCCCCGTTGCTGTTGCCCGTGCCTGCCTCGGGCATGAAGGTGTGGGAAATCGTGGCACCGCAGCCGTAAAGGTGGACGCGCGGAAAAAAAGCGCCGCCAGGGAATCCGCGGCAAGCCCGGACAAACTACCGTTGCTCCAATCAAGGCCTGGCGGGGTTCGCCTGCCGGACCTCCACGGCCCCTGACGGCACCCGCAGGATGCCGCATCCGCAGCAGCGCGCAACGACGAAATCGCAGCCGCAGCGCCGGTCAGAGTCGCGAGTTCCACCTGGTGATTTCCGCTTTCACCCGTTCTGGCGAAGGCGATCCGGTGGTCGTGCGCGCGGCCAGTGCGTGATCGAGTGAGAACAACTCGCGCGGAACATCGGCGAACGCGGGATCGACGGATGCGAAATCGAGCTGGTCGAGCGGTGTGGCGGTGCGGATCGCCTCGCCGACCGCCTTGCCGACGAGTTCGTGGGCATGACGGAACGGCACGCCGGTGCGCACGAGGTGGTCGGCGAGATCGGTGGCGAGCAGCATCGGATCGGACGCGGCGGCGCGGCAGCGGTCGGCGCGGATCTCCATGGCGGCGATCATCTCGGTGTTCACCGCGAGCGCGAGCGACAGGGTGTCGACCGAGTCGAACAGCGGCGGCTTGTCCTCCTGCAGGTCGCGGTTGTAGGTGAGGGGCAGCCCTTTGAGGTTGGCGAGCAGGTTGACCAGGTTGCCAATGAGTCGGCCGGTTTTGCCGCGTGTCAGTTCGCAGACGTCGGGATTTTTCTTTTGCGGCATCAGCGATGATCCGGTCGTGTGTTCGTCGGACAAGGTGACGAAGGCAAATTCGGACGTGCACCAGAGGACGAGATCCTCGCTCAGGCGCGAGAGGTGCACGCCACAGAGGGTAATGGCGAAGAGGAGTTCGGCAATGTGGTCGCGGTCGGCGATCGCGTCCATCGAGTTGTGCGTCACGCCGTCGAAGCCGAGTTCGCGCGCGACGGCCTCGCGGTCGAGCGCGAGGGTCGATCCGGCGAGCGCGCCGGACCCGAGCGGCGAGAGGTTGAGGCGCGTGCGGCAGTCTGCGAGGCGCGACTTGTCGCGTTCGAGCATTTCGACATAGGCGAGCAGGTGGTGGCCGACGGTCACCGGCTGACCGCGCTGCAGATGGGTGTAGCCGGGAACGGGAATGTCGGCGGCGGTGGTGGCGCGATCGACCAGCGCGCGCTGTAGGCCGGTGACGGCAGTGGCGAGCTTGTCGCATTGTTCGCGGCAGTACAGGCGCATGTCGGTGGCGACCTGATCGTTGCGCGAGCGTGCGGCGTGGAGTTTCGCGCCGACGGGTCCGATCCGCCGCGTGAGTTCCGCCTCGATGTTCATGTGGATGTCCTCGAGCGAGGTTTTGAACTCGAAGCGCCCTTCGGCGATGTCGCGACCGATTTCTTGTAGCCCATTCTCGATGCTGCGGAATTCATCCGCATCGAGCAGGCCCGCATGCAGCTGCGCGCGCGCATGCGCGATCGAGCCGGCGATGTCGTGGGCGTAGAGTCGCCAGTCGTGCGAGACCGACTCGCCGTACTGTTGGACGAGCGACGAGGTGTCGCGGGTGAAGCGGCCTTTCCACATGGCAGGCGGATTGGAACCCGCCGCCGCTCGCGTGGAAAAGCAAAATCCCGGCGCGGTGGCGGATTGCCGCGTCAGGCACCGTCATCCATCCGGTCCCAATCCGACCAAAACGCCGCGGTTTGATCGGCGTCGGGTGCCAGTTCGAGCAGCACCGCTCCCGCGGCTGCCGGATCGAAGCGGTCGAACTCGTCGGCCGTGGCCACCCGCAGATGATCCATCCCCCAGAACCGCGCAAGCACCGACAGATCGGCGTCGTGCGGCTGGGTCAGGCATTCAATTGCACGCGGGCTCATGCCGCGCAGTCGTGGCAGCCGATCGAAGATCCGGCCGCCGCGGTTGTGGATCACCACCAGGACCCGGCCCTCGGCGACGATCTGGTGCAGCATCAGCGGCGAGGCGATGTCGTAGAGCGCGGTGAGGTCGCCGACCACCGCCCAGCTTGCGGCGCTGTCGGCCGACCACCCGAGCCAGGTCGCGAGTTGTCCGTCGATCCCGTTGGCACCGCGGTTGGCGCGCACGTTCATCACCGGCCGACGCGATTGGGCAAACAAGTTCCATTCGCGGATCGGCAGGCTGTTGCCGAGAAAGACGCCGCTTCCCAGCGATGCGTAGTTCGAGAGCATCCGCACCATCGACGCCTCGCTGTCGGGATGACGCTCCAGCAGTTCGGTGATGCGGTCCGCCCGCGTGGCGTTCGACTCGAGCAGGTCGAGCGCGTCGCCCGCGGGATCGATCGCGCCGAGCGCGCGGATCACGCGGTCGGCCGGACCGCGGGTCACCTTGGCTTCGCGCGCGAGGCCGGGCAGTCCGTTGCGGCAGACCGACCACACCTCGGTCCCGGTCATGGTTTCCAGATCCCTCCAGAACCTGCCGCTCGGCACGTCGCCGAGGCGCAGGATCTTGCGCGGTGCATGGGCGCGCAGCACGCGGTCGGCATCGTGCAACACCAACCCCTGCAGGGCTTCACGCAATCCGCTGGTTGCCTCGGCCGCCACCGGCGCGCCAAGTTCCCGGCAAAAATGAAAGACTTCTTCGCGTTCGGACGGCTCGAGCCCGCCGAGCATCACGGCAATCCCTTCGGCAGGACCGCCACGCAACCAGCGCGCGAGCGCGGCCACATCCGGCGCACCCCATCCGGCATCAAACACACCGGGCCGCAGGTCTTGGAAAAATTCGTTTCCAGTTTCAAAGGTTTCCTCGAACCCGAGGTTCCAATGCAGTGGTCCGAGCCCGTCCCATGCGTCCAGTCCGCCATCGAATGCGCAGCCACCGAACAGATGAAGCTGGTCGATCGCCTGCGGCGTGCCGCGTCCGCGATGCGTCGCGGGCCGATCGGCGGTGAGCGCGACCAGCGGCCGTGACTGGTAGCGCGCCTCGATCATCGCGGGCAGCAACTCGGCCGCGGCGGTGCCGCTGGTTGTCGCAACCGCGCATGGCAGTCCGGTGGCCAGAGTTCGCCCGAGCGCGAAGAACCCGGCCCCGCGCTCCTCGAAATGCCTCCACAATCGCGCGTGTCCGGCGGCTTCTGCCCTTGCCAGCGCCTCGATGAGCGCCGCGTTGCGCGCGCCGCCGCAGATCACGAATTCGCGGATCCCCGCCCGCAGGCAGCGCTCCACCGCATCGATCGCCAACGACCACGAGTCCACGCCCGATGGATACGGGATCAGCCCACCGATGTCCACTGCCCGGCTTGCCGCACGCCCCGCATTTCCCTTGGCGCAGGCGGGTGGGGGCGCTACCGTCACCGGGCATGACCCGCGTTTCCATCGAATTCTGGATCCGAATCTTCCTCGTTGCCCTCGTCGCCACCTTCTTCTGGGTGCTTTCGAAGGTCGCCGTCATGCTCGGTTTGTTCTGATTGCCGCCTCGGGATTTCATTCATTTGCAAGTCCCCGGGACAAATCCGTCCCTTCGCCCCGCTCCACCACCATGCGTTCCATTCTATTCCCGCTCCTCGCCGTCGGCCCGCTCGTTGCCCAGGAGTCCGGCACCACCACCATCCCGGCTGTCGTTTACGAAACCGGGCTGACCACCGCGCTCATCGAGCAGAATCACTACAGCCGGATGCCGGTGGGCAAGGTGGATTTCAACGAGGTCGCGCTCGAGTTCTGCAAGAGCCTCGACCCGGCGAAGCTGTACTTCACCCAGCCAGAAATCGATTACGTGAAGTCGCACTTCGTGCCGACTCTCGAAGCAGCCTATCGCCAAGGCAATCTCACGCCGGCGCTGCAGATCTACAACGGGTTCACCGCCAAGGTGAAGGCATGCTCGGAATTCGCACTCGGCGTGCTGATGGATCCGCTGCTCGACCTCAACCGCGGCGGGGTGTTTCCCACGGATCGTCGCAAGGCATCGTGGCCCGCCGATCCGGCCGAATCCGACGAACTCTGGCGAAAACGCGTGCAGCTCGACTTGCTCGGCGAACTGCTCGGCAAGGACGGGTCAGAGGAGAAGGGAGCGGCCGCAAAAGAGGCCGCATCCCCGGAGGTCACTCCGGAGCGCCTCGCCGAAGCCAAGGAGACGTTGCGCAAACGCTACGGCAGGCTGGTCGAGTTGCTGAGCTATGAACGGCATGAGTTGCAGGAGATGTTCCTCAACGCGCTCACCCGCCAGTACGATCCGCATTCGAACTTCATGAGCCGACAGTCACTCGAGGAGTTCGAAATCCAGATGAAGAACAAGCTCTGCGGTATCGGCGCGTCGCTGCAGGACGAGGACGGCTATTGCGTCATCAAGGAGATCATGCCCGGTGGACCGCTCGCGCTCGACGGTCGTGCGAAACCAGGCGACCGCATTATCGCCGTGAGTATTGATGCCGAAGCGGAGCCGGAGGACGTCGTCGGCATGCGGCTCAACAAGGTGACCCGCAAACTGCGCGGTGTGAAGGACACGCCCGTGCGCCTCATCCTCGAGCCCGGTGCCGGCGGACCCCGCAAAGACCTGCGGCTCGTGCGCGACGAACTGAAGATCCTCGGCCAACTCGCCTCGGCCCGCTGCTTTGAAGTTCCCTCGGGCGACAGCACCCACACCATCGGCCTGATCGACCTGCCGGCATTCTACATGGCGGATGAAGTCAACGGCGGCCCCACCAAGCACGTCGAGGAGCTCATCGGCAAACTCCGCGCCCTCGGCATGGATTCGCTGGTGCTCGATCTCCGACGCAACGGCGGCGGAGTGCTCGGTGAAGCGGTCGGCATCGCCGGATTGTTCATTCCGAAAGGGCCGGTGATGCAGGTGCGCGACGGAGCCGATCATCGCAGCACGCTCCCCGACGATGACCCGAAGGTCGCCTGGGACGGCCCGCTGGTTGTGCTCACATCCAAAGCGTCCGCCTCTGCCTCCGAAATCGTTGCGGGTGCGCTGCGCGACCACCGCCGCGCGCTCATCGTGGGTGACGTCACCACCCACGGCAAAGGCACGGTGCAGAACCTCATGGAGCTGAGCCGGGTGAACCCGCAGCTCAAGGCGACGGTAAAATTCACCATCCAGAAGTGGTATGCCCCCAGCGGATCGTCGATCCAGCTCAAGGGTGTGCCCTCCGACATCCTGCTGCCCTCGGTGTTTTCCGTCATGCCCGTGGCGGAATCCGATCTCGAGCGCCCGATGCCCTGGGACGAGGTCGATCCGGTGCTCACCAAGGCGGACTTCGGCGCGTCGCCCAAGGCGCCGGTCACCACTGCCCTGGTCGACCAACTAGCCAAGGCCACCGCGCAACGGCAAAAGTCGTCACCCGAATTTGCCGTGCACCGCACCGTGCTCGACTGGACCTCTGCCCGCATGCAGCGCAAGGAGGAGCCGGTGTCGCTCGGCGAACGCGTGCAGGAGCGCCTCCTCGACGACAAGCTCCGCGACGAGGTACGCAATTCGCTCGAATCCTTCGCCGCTCGAGATTACCCGAATCGCGAGATCAAACTCGACGCAGCGATCGCCAAAGACAAGGAGGCCGATGCCGATTGGATCAAGTTCACCCGCCGCTTCTCGCGCATCCGCCTGCCGATCGAAGGCGAAGACTGGCCGGAATACGACATCCAACTGCGCGAAGCCCTGCGCATCGCCGCCGACTGGTCCGCCCAGATCGCGGGGAAATGACCGGACACGGGCGGCCGCCCGTGGTTGCGTGTGCCCTGCAGATGCGCTCTCGGAGAGACCGTGCCACCTCGGCACCTTGGGTCGCTTTTCCGACAGCGCATCAGAAGTGGATCGCGTGACCTTCGGCGGCGAGTGTCGCTTCGTGGATCACCTCGGACATCGTCGGGTGCGCGTGGATCGTCGCATGGATCTCACCCGCGGTGAGTTCCTGGTCGAGGGCCAGGCCCATCTCGGCGATGAGTTCGGTCGCGTTGTCGCCGATGATGTGGGCACCGAGCAGTTCGCCGTATTTCTTGCCGTAGAGCAGTTTGGCGAATCCGTCGGGCTCGCCGGCCGCGATCGCTTTGCCAATCGCGGCGAACGGAATCTTGCCGATGGTGTACTCGATGCCTTCCTCCTTGAGCGCGCGTTCGGTCTTGCCCACCGAGGCGACCTGCGGATGGCAGTAGGTGCAGCCCGGGAAGTTCGACACCTTGCGCGGGCGGTGCCCCGGCACATAGAGTCCTTCGACCGCCTGCACCGCTTCGAACGACGCGGTGTGCGCAAGCCAGGGCGGACCGGTGATGTCGCCGGCGGCGTACACGCCCGGCAGCGAGGTCTCATAGCGGTCGCCCACCTGGATGTAACCGCGGTCGGTAAGCGCGGGCTGGGTGCCGCCCGGCAGCACCGGCTGGATGCCGATCGCGACCAAGCAGACATCGGCGCGGATCGTGCCTTTTTCCTTCGGTCCGTCGACGGTGAGTTCGACATGGGTGCCATGGTCCTTGCTCGCGGTGACCGCGGTCTTGGTGAGGCAGCGGATGCCCTGCTTGATGAATGACTTCTCCAATGCATCGCCGATTTCGTCGTCCTCGACGGGCAGCAGGCGCGGCATCATTTCCACGAGGGTCACCTTCGTGCCGAACGCGTTGTAGATGTACGCGAACTCGACGCCGATCGCGCCCGCGCCGATCACGATCATTTCCTTCGGCTGCTCCGCCAGCACCATCGCCTCGCGCGATCCGATCACCGACTTGCCGTTGAACGGCAATCCGGGAAGCCCGCGCGACTTGCAGCCGGTCGCGATCAGAATGTCCTTGGCCTGCAGCGTCTGCGTCGAGCCGTCGGCCGCTTTCACGCCGACCTTGCCGCCGCCATCGATCGAGCCGAAGCCGCGGATGTAGTCGACCTTGTTTTTCTTGAACAGGAACTCGATGCCGCCGGCGAGCTTGTCAGAGACCTTGCGTGAGCGCTGGACCACGGCGGACCAATCGTAGGAGAAGCCATCAAGCTTGAAACCGAACTCCTTCGCCTTGTGGCTGAGCGTCTGGTAGAGTTCGGCATTCTTGAGCAGCGCCTTGGTCGGGATGCATCCCCAGTTGAGGCAGGTGCCGCCGGCGCGTTCGGCCTCGACGCAGGCGACGGATTTGCCGAGCTGGGCGGCGCGGATGGCGGCGACGTAGCCGGCCGGGCCGCCGCCGATGACGATGAGATCGTAAGCCATGGGGGGTGAGGTGGGGGTGGAAGGCGGAAACCTGTCGTTCCAGCACGGGATTGTCAAAGGCTGAGCGCGGCGAACGCGATCGCCGCGAGGGAAGGGGATGGGTCAACCCGGATGGCCAACGGCGTCGAGCACCTGGCGCGCCACCCGCTCGACGGGACCCGAGGCGTCGATGACGCGGACGAAGGGATCGTCGCGCAGCGAGAGAAAGATGCGGCGGCAGGACTCCAGCGCCGGCCGCTGCTCAAACTCGTTGGCGCTGCCGTCGCGCACCCCGATGCGCGAGAGCGCGGTGTCGGTGTCGATGTCGAGCAGGATCAGCAGGTCGGGCACCGGGGCGAACGCCTCGTTGAGACGGCGGATCTCGCCGGGATCGAATCCGCGGCTGCCCTGATAAGCCATCGATGAGAAGTAGTAGCGGTCGAGGATCACGACCTTGCCCGCCGCGAGCGCGGGCGCGATCGTGCCCGATACGTGCTCGCGCCGGTCGTTGAGGAAGCATTCGAGTTCCTCGTCTGGCGGCAGGCGCCCGCGCTCGGCCGACTCGCGCAGCCTGCGGCCCCACGGCCCGTTGGTTGGCTCGCGGCCCAGCACGACCTCGCGCCCTTGTTCCGCGAACCAATCGCCGAGTCTGCGGGCCTGGGTGGATTTGCCCGTGCCGTCGATCCCCTCGAACACGATGAGCAGTCCCTGCGGCATGACGGCGGATCAAAGGTAGCGCGCGCGCAGATGGGCGAGATAATCGTCGGTGGACGGCTCGCCGCCGGTGGCGTGGTGGATGACCTCGGCGGAAACCATCGTGCTGCCCAGCGCATGAACGCGCTCGCGCATCCAGCCGAGCAGCGGGAGGTAGTCGGCGCGCGCGACCGAACCGCGGATCTCCTCGTCCCTGCAAGCGGCCGCGAACAACCGCGCGGCGTGGATGTTGCCAAGCGAGTAGGTCGGAAAATAACCGAGCCCGCACATCGACCAGTGGATGTCCTGCAGGCAGCCGTCGCGGTCGTTTGCCGGAGTGAATCCGAACAGCGCGCGGAACTCGTCGTTCCATGCGGCGGGCACGTCCTTCACCGCGAGTTCGCCGCGCAGCATCCGGCGCTCGAGTCCGAAGCGCAGCAGGATGTGCAGGTCGTAGGTGGCCTCGTCGGACTCGACACGGATCGGCGAGTAGGCGGAGCGCCGCACGTAGGCGATCAACGACTCGGTCGTGCACGACGCGAGTTGCGGAAACACCTCGGCGGCGACCGGATGCCATTTCGCCCAGAACTCCGCCGAGCGTCCGAGGTGGTTTTCCCACAGCCGCGATTGCGATTCGTGGATGCCCAGCGAGACGGCGCGGCCGGAGGGCAGGCCGTAGTCGGCGGCGGGCAGCCCTTGTTCGTAGAGACCGTGGCCGGCCTCGTGAAGCACGCCGAACAACGAGGGAGTGAAATCGTTTTCGTAATAGCGCGTCGTGAGCCGCACGTCGCGCGGACCGAGCTTCGTGCAGAACGGATGGGCGGTGGTGTCGATGCGTCCGGCTTCGAACTCGTAGCCCATCGATTCGGCAACCATCGCGTTGAAGCGCATCTGACCCTCGATCGGGTAAGGACCCGCAGGCAGCGTCGCGCCTCGCGCCGCCGAGCGTTCGACAGCCTCGGCCGCGATCGATGCGAGATCGTCGCGGATCGAATCGAACAAGGCCACAACCTCGGCCGTGGATGTGCCGCGTTCATATTCTTCGAGCAACGCGTCGTAGGGTTCGCCGTCGTAGCCCCAGAAATCGGCTTTTTCCCGCGCCAGTCCGAGCAGGGTTTCCAGGTGCGGCGCGAACGCGGCGAAGTCCGACCGCTGGCGCGCGTCGACCCACGCCTGCTTTGCGAGTGAGGCGGCAGCACTCTCGCGAGCGACCCACTCGACCGGCAGCTTGCGCGAGCGTTCGAAGCGCCGACGAAGCTCGCGCAGGTTGGCGGAACGCCCGGCGTCCGATCCGTCATCGGCTTGCTCGGCTTCTTCCAATGCGCGTTGCCAGTCGTCGGAAGTCGCCATCGCGTGCGCCTTGCCCGCGAGCCACGCGAGTTGCTTCGCGCGATAGGCCGCGCCCGCGGGTGGCAGGTAAGTCTGCTGGTCCCAGCCCAGCGTGGCGCTGGTCGATTGGATCAGGGCGAGTTCGTGCGACAGATCGAAAATCCGCATGGCGGATTCCTGACCGATTCCGGGTTCAGGTCAAATCCTGAAATCCGCCATCGATCACGGCGGGAATCGCACGGACTTGGGATGCCGTGGCCGTCGGTGCGGCGCGTTTTTTTTTCCGCTGCCGGCGCGACTTTTCGTTGCCGCGGGGGTTTCCCCTCCATGGCGCCTCGCTGGATCGGAATGCTATGGCTCCTCCTCGGCATGTCCGTGTCCGCGGTTGAGCGCGACATCCGCTACATTGAGCGACCGGGGTTTGCTGCGGGCCTCACCTCGCTCGACCTGCATCCTCCGGGCGTCCGGGGCAAACAAGCGTCTCCGGTCATCGTGTTGCTGCACGGCGGCGGGTGGTCCGCCGGTGACAAGGCGCGTGACGGATTCCTGCAGCCGAAGACCTCGTGGCTCAACCGGCACGGCTGTCTGGTCGCATCGGTGAACTACCGGCTGTCACCCGCCGTGAGGCATCCGGCGCACATCGATGATGTCGCTGCAGCGCTCGCATGGCTGCAGAAGAACGTCGGGCGGTACGGCGGGGATCCTCAGCGGATCTACCTGCTGGGGCATTCGGCCGGGGCTCATCTCGCGGCGTTGGCGGCGGTCGATCAGGAACGGCTGCGCCACGCCGGCGCCGACCCGGGTGCCATCCGCGGCGTGATACTGCTCGATGGCGCCGGTTACGATATCCCGAGGCAGTATGCGATCGCCACCCGGTCGGTTCTCACGGGCCGGATGTATCGCAACGCCTTCACCGAAGATCCCGTGGTGCAGCGTGACGCTTCGCCGGCATGCAAGACGATCCGCAACCCACCTCCGTTTTTGATCCTGCATGTCGCGGGTCGGGCGGATGCGCGACAGCAGGCGGAATTGCTCGCGGAGGCTTTGCGCAAGGGCGGGGGCGAGGCCGCGGTGAAGGCAATCGCGGGCAAGAACCACATGGAAATCAACCGCGATTGCGGCAAGGCCGGAGATCCGGTAACCCGTGCGGTCGCGGCGTTCCTTGGGCTGAACGAGACGGCTTGGTGAGCGCGGACTCGTGATCTCGCCCGAGACTCGTTCCACCCGTGGGCGTCACGCGACTGGCGGAACACCACCGGCGCGGCGCCCGGGCTTCCGGTTGGATCAACCGTCCCTTCGTTTGAGCAGCGGGAAGAGAACGACGTCGCGAATGGTCGGTGCACCGGTGAGCATCATGACCAGGCGGTCGATGCCGATGCCGATGCCACCGGCGGGGGGCATGCCGTGTTCGAGGGTTTCGATGAAATCATAGTCGACCTGTTGTTCCTCGCCGCCGCCGGCCTGGTGTTCGAGTCGTTCGCGCTGAACGTCGGGGTCGTTGAGTTCCGAGTAGCCCGGCGAGATTTCCTGACCGTTGATGATGAGTTCGTAGACTTCGACGGTGCGCCCGCCGGGAGAGAGTCGCGCGAGCGGGATGAGTTCCTTGGCGACGCGGGTGACGAAACAGGGATCGAACGTGTGTTCCTCGACTTTCTTTTCGAAGACCTGCTGGATGACCTCGTAGTCCTCCATTTCAGGGGAGATCTGCACGCCGAGTGATTCGCAGCGTTGCCGGCGTTCCGCGGGCCCGATGTCGAAGAAGTCGTCGCCCGCGGCTTGGCGGACGAGGTCGTGGTAATCCGCGCGCCGCCACGGCCGGGTGAGGTCGATGCTGCGCGTGACGTTGCCGTCCTCGTCCCGGTGCTCGATGCGCAGTCCGCCGCAGAAGGTTTGCGCGAGGTGGCAGGTCATTTCCTCGACGAGTTCGGCCATTTGTTCGAAATCCGAAAATGCCCAGTACGCCTCGAGCATGGTGAATTCGGGATTGTGTCGGCGCGAGATGCCCTCGTTGCGGAAGTTGCGGTTGAGTTCGAAGATCTTCGTGAAGCCGCCCACCAGCAGGCGCTTGAGGAACAACTCGGGGGCGATGCGCAGGGTGAGCGGCATGCCCAGCGCGTTGTGGTGTGTCTCGAACGGGCGCGCCGCCGCGCCGCCGGCCACGTCCTGGAGCATCGGGGTTTCCACCTCGAGGAAACCGCGCTCCTGGAGGAAGCGGCGGATCTCCGCGACGATCAGCGAGCGGGTCACGAACAGCGCCGCGCTGTCGGGATTGCCCATCAGGTCGAGATGGCGCTTGCGGTACTTCGTCTCGCGGTCGGCGAGGCCGTGGAACTTGTCGGGCATCGGCCGCAGCGCCTTGGAGAGCACGGTGAATGACGTGACCTTCACGGTGGGCTCGCCGGTCTTGGTGAGAAACGTTTCACCGCTGATGCCGATCCAGTCGCCGCGGTCGAGGCATTTCCATGCGGCGAGCTGTGGTTCGGACAACTCCTTGGTATTGAGGTATCCTTGGATCGATCCGTGCACATCGCCGATCTGGAAGAAGACGGACCTGCCCATGTCGCGCACGGCGAGCAGGCGTCCGGCGATGGTGGCTTGTTGACCTTCGGCGAATGCCGCGCGCAGTTGTGCCGGGGTGGTGGTGACGTCGAAGCGCCCGCCGTACGGGTCGATGCCGAGTTCGCGCAGACGGGCGAGTTTCTCGCGGCGGATGGCGATGAGTTCGGCCTCGGTCGATTGGGTGGCGGGCGGCGTGGCGGCGTCGGACATGTCGCCGATGGATTAGGCCGCGTGGCGGTGTGCGGCAAGAATCGAAAGCCACGCCCGGTTGGAAATGCGCCGGTCGGTGGCGTCCCGCGCCGTGCCGGATCCTGGCCTGGCGGCAACTTTCCGTTCGCCGCAGGGCGGGTCCGGTGCTAGTGCTGCGCCGGATGTTCGAGGTGAGGGAGAAGCCGGAGTCGGTCGAGCGCGCGCTGTTGGTGCGGTTCTGCTTCGATCCGCGCGAGGCCGACGAGGCCGTGGCGCTGCTCGACGAGCTGGGCGAGCTGGTGCGCACGCTCGGCATCGCGGTGGGAGAGCCGGTGCTCGCGCGCTGCCGGTCGATGCACAAGAAGTTCCTCTGCGGCACCGGCAAGGCGGATGAGGTGGTCGCGCTGGCCAAGGCGCACGAGTGCGATGTGATCGTGATCGACAACGGGTTGGCACCCTCGCAGCAGCGCGAGTGGGAAAAACTGTCGGGCCTGTGTGTGATCGACCGCGAGGAGGTGATCCTCGACATTTTTGCGAAGCGCGCGCAAACGCGCGAGGCACGGCTGCAGGTGCAGTTGGCGCGGATGCAGTACGCGCTGCCCCGGCTCACGCGGATGTGGGGCCACCTCGACCGCGAGGGCGGCTCGGGTGGCGGCATGGGTGGTGGTGCCGCGCGCGGGATGGGGGAAAAGCAGATCGAGGTGGACCGACGGCTGGCCAATCTGAACATCGACCGATGCAAGCGCGAGCTGGAGGCCGTGCGCAGGCAGCGCCGCACGCAGCGCAAGGAACGCGAGCGGCTCGAGACGCCCCACGCCGCGATCGTTGGCTACACCAACGCCGGCAAGTCGTCGCTGCTCAACGCGCTGTCGGGCGCGGAGGTGATGGCCAAGGACATGCTCTTCGCCACGCTCGACACCACGACCCGGCGCATCGAGCTGCCCGACGGTCAGCCGTTGTTGCTCACCGATACGGTCGGCTTCGTGCGCGATCTGCCGCACCGGCTCGTCGAGGCGTTCAAGGCGACGCTCGAGGAGGCGCTGCTCGCCGATTTCCTGATTCACGTGCTCGATGCGTCGTCGCCGGAGATCACGAGTCTCCACGCGACCACGCTCAAGGTGATCGACGAGCTGGGCGCCGGCGACAAACCGGTGTTGGTGGTGCTCAACAAGATCGATCGGGTGGACGACCCTGCGCGGCTCGCGCTGCTGGAGCGTGAATTTCCCGGCGCGCTGCGCGTTTCGGCACTCACCGGTGCCGGTCTCGACGAGTTGCTCAAGGCGTGCAGCCGGATGCTCGCGGGGCGGGTGAGTTGTCGCGACTACCGGATTCCGCAGAGCCGCGGCGAATTGCTGGGTTGGCTGCATCGCGAGGCCAAAGTGCTCTCGACGGAATACGAGGGCGACGATATCCTCGTGCGCGCTGTGGTGCCGCAACCGCTGGCCGGGCGGATCCGCGCTTATGCGTGCGACGCTCCGCTCCACCAAGCCGACGCATCCGATCCGCAGTTGCCATGAACCGATTGATCCTCGCCGCCCTGGGTTGCTCTCTGTTGCCGCTGGTGTTTCCGGCCACCGCCACCACCGTGCCTGCCGCCGCGGCGTCCGTCGCTTCGGAAAAGCAAATCCCGGACGGTGACGCCGCGCTGCGCCTTCAGTTGTTTTTGGATCAATCGAATTTCGGGCCAGGCGTGATCGACGGCAAGGCCGGGCGCTTCACCGAGCTGGCGGTGATGTCATGGAATGAAGTGAACGGTCATCCGGTGGGCGACCTCGTCGCCGTGATGAAAGTGGCGAGCGAGGCGGTTCGCGAGGTGCGCACGGTGGTGACCGTACCCGACGCCGCCACCGAGTGGGTGAATCCAAAAGTGCCGCACAAACGATCCGCGCTCGCCGGATTGAAGCGGGTGTCTTACCGCAGCTTTGCCGAATTCATGGCCGAGCGGCATCACACCGACGTGCCGTTCCTGATCGAATTGAATGGCGAGGCCGTGGTGCGCAAGCTCAAGCCGGGTGATTCGGTGACGGTGCCCAATGTCGCGCCCTTCCTCATCGAAAACCTCACCGGTGCCCGGCACGAGGCGGCCGACGGCTTGAGCCAGCGGCATGTGGTGGTGGATACCAAGATCAACCAGATGCGCATCTTTGAAGCCGCGCCCGTCGCATTGGTGGTCGAGCCCGTCGACGGCGCGGGGGGTGCCGACCAAGTCGCGCCGCGTGCCAACCGCGGGTTGATCGCCTCGTTTCCGATCACGCCCGGCCAACCGCAGTTCATCCGCCTCGGCACCTGGGAGCTGCGCAACATGATCGAGCTGCCGTGGTGGGGGTACGATCCGCAGTTTCTCAAGACCGGGCGGCGCAGCGGGTCCGCCATCCAGATTCCTCCCGGGCCGAACAGTCCGGTCGGCGTGATTTGGAACGGCACCAGCCGGTCGGGCATCGGTCTGCATGGAACCTCCGATCCCGAGACGATCGGCCGCGCGCGCAGCGCGGGATGCATCCGCCTGGCCAATTGGGACGCGGTGCGGCTGCCCTCGTTGATCCGTCCGGGCGCGACGGTCGAGATCCGCTGAGTTCGCTCGACGACGACCTCCGGCGTGGTTCACGCTGGCATCGATGAAGCGCCTGCAACGGGTTATTTGGTGCATGCTTGGCGTCGCGGCGATCGTCGTGCTCATCGAGGCCTGGACCGGCGAGGGGCGGATCCTGCGACGAGTGGTGTCGCTGCGTCCGGACATCGTCGCATGGGTCGGCCGCACGGCGATCACGCGCGCGCAGGTCGAGCGCATCATGCACGAGCAATGCTGGCTCGAGGGACGCGATCCGCGATCCTTCGATGCCGGCCAGCTCGCCGCGGCGCGGCGCACGGCATTGGACCGATGCATTGATGATGAACTGCTGCTCGTTGATGCGGATCGCGCCGGTGTGGAGGTCGCCGAAGCCGTTGTCGACGAGCGGCTGCGGCGGTTCGCGTTGAGATTCGAAACGCCAAGTGCGATGGGCGGCGCGCTGCGCGAGCAGGGGATTCGCGACGAATCGGAGCTTCGCCGCCTGCTGGCCGCGCAACTGCGCATCGAAGCGCGCGCCGCGGAATTGGCCGATGCACAAGCGGTGGTCGGCGACGACGAGGCGATCGCGTTTTACAACGGGCATCTCGACGCACTGACGACTCCCGAACGCGTCCGGGTGCGTCATGTCTTTGCCGCAACGCGCGAGGCTTTATCCGATTCGGCCCGGAAAAAACTGGAGGCGGCCAAGCGTGATCTTGATGCCGGTCTCGCGGACTTTGCCAGCCTCGCCGCGAAGCACAGCGACGATCCGGCGACGAAGGACCGCGGCGGCGAGCTGGGGTGGATGACGCGTCACCGTCTCCCCGCCGATTTCGCCGATGCGGTGTTCGCACTGCCGATCGGTGCACCTGCGTTGGTGCGCACGCGCATCGGCTGGCATCTCGCCGAAGTGACCGCGCGCTTGCCGCGCGAGCAGCGATCCTTCGAACAAGCCCGTGACGAGGTGGTGGCGGCGCTCGTCGCGGATAAGCGGCACCATGCGGCCGCAATCCTCCGCGACCGGCTGCGTCACGACGCCGACGGCCGGGTTCTCGTGTTTCCGCAGCGGCTGGATCTTCCGCCCGTTCCCGGAAGTTGAGCAGGCTTGATGTGCCGCGGTTCCGACGCTTCGATCGCGGGCATGAAGATGCGTCGGATCCGCCGTCTGTTGCTTGGGTTGTGTTGGCTGATCCTGCTCGCTGCTCCCGCAGCCGCCGCCTTCGACTTGAACGCCTCGCAGAAAGCGGCGATCGGCCGCATGATCTGGCACAACGAATGCGGCGGCAGTGTCGATGGCCTCACCACATGGAATGCCGGCGAGGAATTCCCATCCCTCGGTATCGGTCATTTCATCTGGTATCCTGCCGGATTCGCCGGACGCTTCGAGGAAAGCTGGCCGTCGTTCGTCGCCTTCGCGCGCAAGCGTGGTGCCACGCCGCCGGAGGTTGCGCTCTCACGCCACAGCCCGTGGACATCGCGCGCCAAGTTCCAGAGCGAGTTTTCCAGCGCGCGCATGTCCGCGCTGCGGCGTTGGCTGGCATCGACGATTTCGCTGCAGACCGAGTTCATCATCGCCCGCTCGAAGGCGGCGTTGCCCAGGATCCTCGCTGCGGCACCGGCGAGTGAACGCAAGCGCATCGAGGCGAACCACCGCAAGGTGTCGGCCACACCGCAAGGGGTCTACGCGCTCATCGACTATGTCAACTTCAAGGGCGAGGGCACCCGGGTCTCGGAGCGCTACCAGGGAAGGGGATGGGGGTTGCTCCAAGTGCTCGGCGAAATGAAAGACGTGTCGGCCGGTCCGGCAGCCGCCGTGGAGTTTTCCGCCGCCGCCAAGCGGGTCCTGTCGCGGCGCATCGCGAATGCACCACCGGAGCGCGGCGAGCGACGCTGGGAGCAAGGATGGCACCGGCGCTGCGCGACTTACGCGCGGCCGCTGTGAGGGTGCGTGTGGTGCGGTCGGATGCCGCCGTCAGGAAATGAAGATGCCGACGATCGTCGCGCTGGCCAGGTTCGACAGCGTGCCTGCGGCCACTGCCTTCAGCCCGAGCCGCGCGATCTCCGGTCGGCGCTTGGGTGCCATCCCGCCGAGTCCGCCGAGCAGGATCGCAATCGACGACAAGTTGGCGAAGCCGCACAGCGCGACCGAGCAAATCGCGCGTGTGCGCTCGCTCATCGACGCCTGCATCTCGGTCAGCGCGCCGTAGGCGACGAATTCGTTGAGGACAATCTTCTGCCCGATCAGGCTGCCGCCGGCGTGCATCTCGGCCGCGGGAATGCCGGCGAGCCAGGCGACCGGGGAAAACACGTGGCCAAGCAGCCATTGCAGGCTCAACCCGGCATGGCCGAACCATCCGCCGATGCCCGACAACACCAGGTTGATCAATGCGATGAGGCCGATGAACGCGAGCAGCATCGCGCCAACGTTGAGCGCGAGCTTCAGTCCGGTGGACGCACCCAGCGCGGCGGCATCGAGCACGTTGGCCGGCTTGTCGTCGCCCTCGGCAAACTGCAGGTCGCCCTCGTGTGGCGTCGCCGTCTCGGGTTTCATCAACTTGGCGAAGAGCAATCCGCCCGGTGCCGCCATGAACGACGCGGCGAGCAGGTACTTCATTTCCACTCCCATCGCCGCATAGCCTGCCAACACCGATCCGGCGACGCTCGCCAAGCCGCCGACCATCACCGCGAACAACTCGGAAGGCGTCATCGCCGGAATGTAGGGCTTCACCACCAGCGGCGCCTCGGTTTGCCCGACGAAGATGTTGGCCGCAGCCGACATCGATTCGGCGCTGCTCGTTCCCAGCACGCGCCGCAGTCCGCCACCGATCAGGCGGATGATCCGCTGCATGATGCCGAGATGGTAGAGCACAGCGATCAACGACGAGAAAAAGATGATCATCGGCAGCACGCGCAGTGCGAAGACGAAGCCGATGTTGCCATCGTCCGCCGAGAGCGGACCGAACAGGAAATCGACACCGGCCTTGCCCGCGCCGATCGCGCGCGCGACCAGATTGCTCAGCCAGTCGAGCGCGTCGCGACCGGCGGGCACGCCGAAGACGAGCAGACCGATGCCGACCTGCAACGCGAACGCGAGCGCCACCGTGCGCCAGCGCACCGACGCCCGCGCATCACACATGGCCCAGGCGATGGCGAGGAACACGGCCAGTCCGAGGATTCCGATCATCCGTTCCTTCTATCGGTGATGGCCGACGATGAAAAGCAGGAATCCGCCGTGCGCGCAGGTGCGCTCAATCCGGGAAATAGTGTCGCAGCGCCTCGACCACGCCGTCTCCGTGGGCTTGTCGCGTGACGAGACCGCCGCCGGATTCCACCTTGGCGATGATGTCCGCCACGGCATTGGCCGGACAGGCGGCCATCGCGGCATGGGCGGCATCGAGCATTTCCAGGTCGTTGTGGCTGTCGCCCATCGCGAAGCAGGCGGCGGCATCCAATCCATGGATCCGCGCGACCTCGCCGAGGCTGCTGCCCTTCTGGAATTCGCGGTGGCCGAACCGCAGGTAGATCGAGCTGCGTTGCCATCCGAGATCGGGCGCTTCCGCGGCGATCTGCGTGATGTGACCGACGATCCAATCCATTTCCTCGATCGTGCGTGCGACGATGCATGCCGGATCGTGGCTGAGTTCGAACCACTCGGCACCGGTGCGTTGCTCGATGTCGCGGCGAATGCGCGCGAGCAGGCCGCTGGCACGCTCGAACAGCGTGGCGATCTCGCGGCGGCAGCGCTGGTTCCACGATTCATGCTCGCGCCAGCGGCCGTCCACATCGGGCAGGTGCACCTCGCGCTCGCAGGCGACCACCCAGTCCGGCAGGAATGGGAAGGCGCTTTCCGCAAAGCCTTCGAGCAAATGCTCCATCGTGCGTCCGGTGTTGATGCCCCAGACGATCCGGTGGCTTTCGCGCAATCGCCGGATCTTGTCGAAGAATGCGGACGGCACCGGCGGATCCGATGCCGGATCATGCAGCGTGCCGTCGAAATCGAACGACAGCACGGCGGCGGGCGTCTCGGGCGGCGGCAACGGTTTCACGCGCGCAGTCTCCACGCTCCCGCCCGCCGCACAATGCCGATCCGCGTGGAATCCGCCCAGTTTCCGCCGCCATTCCCTGCTTTACAAACCAAACCGCAGCCGACCGCCCATGATTCGGTTCCGCGTCGCAGCGCCAAGGAGAGGTGGCTGAGTGGTTGAAGGCACCCGATTCGAAATCGGACGTGGGGTAAAACTCACCGTGGGTTTGAAAACAGGAAGCCGCTCGCAGCGGCGACGTCTGGGTGCGAGCAACGCGAGTCACACGGGTTTGGACGGAGTGAAACGAAGTCAACGCCATCGCCGCTCGTAGCGGCGAAATCTTTTCCTTCCGGCCTCCGGAGGAGGAGGCCGCATCCCGCTTGGCCGGAGCGGAGCGCAGGCAATCCCATCCTCTCCGCCATAAATATTGAACTTGTGCAGTTCTTATGAACACTATATGGGTGCTCCATGTCTTTGTTCTCTGCGCATGAACAGCCGGGCCGGAATATCTCCCCGGCTCGCATGAAATTCATCCATCGGATTGCCACCTTGCCCATCAAGCCAGGCTCACGCGATTACTATCTCCACTGGGCGGAATCGTGGACCAAGGCCCGCGGTCACCAATCACCAGAACGCACCCAGGAGTATTTTGATGCCCTTGGCCGTTCCGCCCATTTGGCCGATTGGCAATATCGCCAGGCGGTCGATGCGGCCCGTGTTCTCGCCTGCGATGTCCTCACCATCGCATGGGCATCCTCTTTCGATTGGCGGGGATTGTCTGATCAGTCCCGCTCCTTGGAACCGGACCACCGGACTGTTGCCCGTGAATCGATCCGCGTAAGGGCCAATTTGCCCCCTTCGCCCACGCCGACTCCGGAACAGGTCGTCGATGCCGATTCGGAACTCAAGCGGCTCACTGATTCGCTCCGCCGCACCATCCGGATCAAGAACATGGCGATGGCTACCGAGGAGACGTATGTCCATTGGAACTGCCGGTTCATCCGCTTCTGCTTTCAAAGGCTCGGCCAATCCCCGGAAGTTGCCGGACCGCCCGCCATCACCGCCTACCTCGACTTCCTCGCACTGGAATGTAACGTCGCCCCGACGACCCAGAAGCAGGCGCTCAACGCCATGGCCTTTCTCATGAAAAACGTCCTCGGAATTGAGGAATTCACCCTCGACCACCTCACTCCCGCCCGCGGCCAGCGCCGTCCGCCGGTCGTGATGACTCGCGAGGAAGTCCGGGCAGTCCTCGCCCACCTCGAAGCCCCATGGAAACTCGCCGCCCAGCTCATGTACGGCAGCGGCCTCCGCCTCATGGAAGCCATGCGCCTGCGTGTCAAAGATCTGGATTTTGGCCAGGGAACTATCACCATCCACGACGGCAAGGGCGGCAAGCACCGCGTCGTCACCCTGCCAAGGGCTTTGGAGGAACAGCTCAAGCAACATCTGTCGCGCCTTCGCGAGAAGCATCTCCAGGATCTTGCCGTCGCTGCGGGTGACGTCCACATGCCGGAAGCCCTGCTGCGAAAGTGGCCAAACGCCAGTCGCGAGTGGTGCTGGCAATACATTTTCGCATCCGCCACCCTCTGCCCGCATCCGCGCACCGGCAGGATCGCCCGCCACCACCTGCACGAATCCTCCATGCAGCGCCAACTCAAGGACGCTGTCCGAAAGGCCGGGATCCCAAAACGCGCCACATGCCACACGATGCGCCATTCGTTCGCTACGCATTTACTCGAATCCGGCACCGATATCCGCACTGTCCAAAGTCTCATGGGACATGCCAGTGTGGAAACAACGATGATCTACCTGCATGTGATGAAAAGGCCCGGTGCAGGCGGCCCAAGTCCACTGGATCTTTCCTGAGCCGAAAAATTTTCATTCCTCCACCGCCCCGCGTTTCTTGCTTGGCAGTTCCTCCATGGCGGTTTAAAAACCGCTTCATGAACGGAATTCCCGGAGAAGTATCCTTCCGTGCCGTATTTGCACCGGTTGAGCCGCACGCGGTTGTTACAGGACAAATGCCGCACGCTACTTATTAACACTGTTAGCCCAAGAAAAATAATCCAATGCCCAACCTCTTCGATTACTACACCGATCTACTCAATTGGGAAGGAGTCACCCCGATTCCTTTGATTCACACCTGGCCTATTCCACTACGTCAATCGATTGAAGCGGACATAGTAGCTGCGGTGGCCTCGTCGGGCATCAAAGGAACAAATTGCCCCATTCGACCGGGGAGCACAAACCAATCGATCGGCAATCAAGTAGAAGAATACACGATTTCGCTCCTTCAACGGCATACATCCGTCTATACGATAGGACCGTGCTCCGGCGCGGGTTACCCAGACAAAACCCTCACGGAACGCGCAACACGGCTTAAGATGCCTTTGGAGGTTAAGGCCACGAGTGATTGGAACCCCTCTGACTCCAATAGACGAGTATTGACCTCTTCCTCTACCAAATTGCGAAGCCAGTTCAAAGCCCCCATCCACCATCTTCTAATGACGATTTTGTATTCCCCAACTGCCTCACACGCAACAATCGATGCCATACGCTTGGACTTCATCGAGCCTTCCACTAGCGTAAGCGTTAGGCTAGAAGCGTCAGTGAATCACAAAATCCTGTCCAACGGGCCTCACTACACGAAAGTCATCTAAGATGCCAAAGACTAAAAAGAGATTGATCTTACGCGATCCTAGCGAACTTCATTTCGAGCTACGTTCATTCTTTGAGTTCAATCGCTTCACTGGGACTGAAGAGAGGCATTTCGCTGATCTTAAAGTCTCAGTCTATGAGAACGAGTTCTGGACTTCCAAGCAACGGGATGGGCACTCCCTGCATGAAGTCTCCTACCGAGCCTGCTACAAGCCACAGTTGCCCGGCTTCTTCATTGAGAGGTTTTGCGTCCCCGGAGACGTGGTGTATGACCCCTTTATGGGCAGAGGGACTACACTAATTGAAGCACAATTAAGACAATGCCGAGCGATGGGCAACGATGCCAATCCTCTTTCAGGTGTTCTTGGAGGCCCCCGCCTGAATCCCCCAACGTTTAAGATGGTTGAAGAACGCTTGACTGAGGTTTCCCTGTCGATGACAAGCAAGGTTGATTCCGATCTTCTTGTATTCTTCGCGCCCGATACCTTGGCCGAGTTGTATGGCTGGCGCACTTACTTTCGCATTCGCAAGAGACAAGGCACATTTGATTTGGTTGATGCGTGGATTCAGATGGTCGCTTGTAATCGTCTAACTGGGCATTCCAATGGATTCTTCTCAGTCTATACGCTGCCACCAAACCAAGCAACTTCATTGGAGGCGCAACGCCGCATTAACGCGAAGCGCAACCAAATTCCTGAATACCGTAACACTAAGGCGCTGATTCTCAAAAAGACCAAGCAGCTGCTTCGCGATCCATTGCCACATGATTATTCCCGACACGATCACGAGATACTCTGCTCCTCAGCCGATTCTACCTCCGATATTCCCTCGGATTCAGTAAGACTTGTAGTGACTTCACCACCGTTCTTAGACACCGTTGATTACATCGGCGACAACTGGCTTAGAATGTGGTTCTGCGAGTTGTCGGTTGATCCAGACAGTATTTGGCAAATCAAGTCGTTGGATCAGTGGGTAGCAAGGATGACCAATGTTTTTAAGGAACTTAAGAGAATCCTTCAGCCTGGCGGGATTGTCGCCTTTGAAGTCGGTGAGATCCGCAGTGGTGTTTTGCTCCTTGAGAATGAGGTTGTGAAGGCCGGTTTTGAGGCGGGTCTCATTCCAGAGTGCATCATGATTAACTCCCAAGACTTCACGAAGACCGCGAATTGCTGGGGGGTGTCCAACAATAAGAAAGGCACGAACAGTAATCGAATCGTCATCCTGAAAAAAGAGGGCTAACAAGGCGGTGGTGGACAACCGACTACCCGCCCCGAGTTAAATGCCCCCCTTGACTACAACCCTCAACCCTGTTGCGGAGTGGCGCTCCCGGTAGTCGGTGCCACACCTCGACGTTCGGCTCCACAAACCATACGCTCCCAAACACGAGACTAGGAGACTTCATGAGCAGCATCATCAAAGACGTCGAAAAGCAACTGGACCGCTGGTTCGCAGCTTTGAAGACCGGCGACCCGGCTCAAGTGACCGCACTCTATGCGAGAGATGCGATCTTGCTTTCGACGCTCAAGGGCGACGTCAAGAAAGGACATCGGAAGATACGCGGGTACTTCGAGAGGGAGTTTCTGCCGAAGCATCCCGTTGGTACGGCCGTGGAAGCCTACACACGAGTACTGGGTGGCGTTGCCGTCAACTCCGGACTCTACAGCTTCAAGATCGACAGCAAGGACGAAGGACGCGCCACGGTGGAGGCCCGATACACGTTCGTCTATCAATGGACAGAGAATGATTGGAAGATCGTAGAGCACCACTCATCGTTGAACCCGGAAGGCTAATAGGCAACGGTACAGCCAAGCCGTACATTGCGTCGGAAACTCAGGCCGGCCGAACAATCGGTTGCAGCGGACGGCACTCCGTTCCGCCGCTGAACCGGGGCGTTCGGCAACAACATCGCGCTCACTATGTTCTGGGAATCTGTAGGTGCAGGAATCACAAGCTTGCTCGACTGGCATATCCTTGTCGGCATGGCGGGAGTCAGCATCGCCTCCATCCTTTATCCGCTGATCTCTGGACTCACTATGGGCGACGGCGAATCGAGCGCACGCATCGGGGCGGGCTGCTTTCTCGTGATTGTTGGTGGACCATTGATTCAGGCTATCGCTGTATCCGGATTCGTTCTTCTTTGCCTTCCGGCCATTATCGGCGGAGGTGGGTTCACACCTGGAGAGGTGATTGGTCCGCTCTTCTGGCCTGTGTTCAAAGCTGGCTTCCTCGCCATGCTCCTGGTGCTGGTCTTGTGCTTTATCCCAATAGTTGGTCGGATGATTTCTGACACCCCGGGTGTGCCGGTGTTCCTTCAGGGCATCTTCATGCTCAAGCCGATCGCCAAGAAGCTGTATTATGCTATCACTGACGGTTCACGACTTCCTGATTCAGCTTTTCCCTCGTTCTGGGATTGCTTGGGCTACATCCTCATTGGCCTCGCGCTGTGTTGGGCAGCGTTCATGTGCGTGGCGATGATCGCCGACCAAGTGAAAAAGCGGAGAGACCCGGTTGGGCATCTACTCGACCGCTATCGGCAGGAACCGTCGAGCGGCATGATGCTTGTCGGCATGTTCGTTGGCCCTGTCCTCGGAGTCGTGCCCTTGCTAATGTATGGGCAGTTTATTGGTCTCTCGATTCGCTCCCTACAATGACACCATTGCCGAACCAGACGCTGGAGACGAACTGCCGCCCAGCCTCTCCGCTCGACGCGCTGTGGCAATTTAGACGCGCTCTTCACGCTCGACCTTGCGTTTCTGGCGGCAGTCGCTCAACTTTGACGTTTAGGCTGTTGATAGTAATTCTGATGCATAGCGAAGACAAAATGCTTGTGACAGAGGTAGTTCTAAGGCGGTTTCCAAAGGGCGAGAGGATCTGATGAACCGCTACTTCTACAAATCCACGATCTCCCGCTTCGCCGCTGCTGACCAATCGGCCATCCTCGGCCAAATGGCAACTGTAAACTCTTTTGACCTCACCCCCCAACAACGCGACGCCTGGGTCGACCAGATGAAATGCCTGAAACTCGGCTTGGCAGGCCACGATGGAGACATCTATTTCGAATACTCCATCCCGCGCATGGGCCGCCGGGTGGATGCAATCGTGCTAATCGGGCCGGTGATATTTGTCATTGAATTCAAAGTGGGCGAGAAGGCCTTTAACGCGCAAGACCTGGATCAGGTTATGGACTATGGCCTAGATCTTTCCAACTTCCACGAAGGTAGCCACGACAAATTCATCATTCCTGTATTGGTCGCCACAGGAGCACAAGACACACATGCATCTAAAGAGGCAGTTCTTGCCAGGGGCAGGCTTTTTAGGCCATTGAAAGCCAACGAGAAAACATTTTCCAAGGCCATCGCTCTGGGCCTGGCAGCGGCGAAAGGGCCGGCGTTAAATGGCTTGGAGTGGGAGCAGAGCCGGTACAAACCGACTCCGACCATAATTGAAGCGACTCTGGCGCTCTATCGCGGCCATTCGGTAGTGGAGATCACAAAGAACGACGCTGGCGACAACCTGACCACGACCTCTGCATCTGTTTCTGAGATCATCCGAACCACCAGAGATAATGGCGAAAAGGCGGTCTGCTTTGTGACCGGCGTTCCCGGCGCTGGCAAGACTCTTGTCGGGCTGGATATCGCAACAAAACATATCGATGCCAAAGACGAGCTTTATAGCGTGTACCTTTCAGGCAACGGCCCCTTGGTCGCCGTATTGCAGGAAGCTTTGGCCCGGGACAAGGTACTGCGCACTCGAGAGATGGGTGCGAAGTTCAGAAAGGGCGAGGCTCTCAGCGAAGTGAAGGCTTTCGTTCAAATCATTCACCATTTCCGCGATGAAGGTTTGCATGATCCCATCAATCCACCCATTGAGCATGTTGCAATATTTGATGAAGCCCAAAGGGCTTGGACTCGCGACATGACCATCGATTTCATGAAGCGAAAGAAGAATCAGCCGAACTTTCGTATGTCCGAACCCGAGTTCTTGATCTCTTGTATGAACCGTCACCAGGATTGGGCCGTAGTAGTCTGCTTGGTCGGCGGAGGTCAGGAGATCAACACCGGCGAGGCTGGAATCGGTGAATGGATTGAATCGGTGTACCGATCTTTCCCGGAATGGAAGATCTACGTCTCTGACCAACTCGCAGAAGCGGAATTCGGGGCAGAGAAGACCGAAAAATCGTTGGCTCAGCACAGCGCAGTGATCCGTTTGCCCGAATTGCATTTGAAGACGTCGATACGATCATTCCGCAGTGAGAAGGTGTCATCGCTTGTGAAGCATATACTCGATGTGGAAGGCGAACTTGCCCGCAATATGGTGCGCGAAGTTTCAGAGCATTATCCATTGGCGCTCACACGCGACATCCATAAAGCAAAAGCTTGGCTGAGAGCACAGGCGCATGGTTCTGAAAGGTACGGCATAGTCGCGTCATCCAAAGGAGCCCGACTCAGACCACTGGCGCTTGATGTAAAGGCCAAAGCCAGCCCAGTGCATTGGTTTCTTAATGGCCGTGATGATGTGCGCTCGTCTTTCTTCATGGAAGACGTCGCCACTGAATTTGACGTGCAGGGGCTTGAACTCGACTGGGTCTGCGTGGCTTGGGATGCTGACTACAGATTCGCGGGCAATAGCTGGGAAACATACGAGTTTCGCGCGGTTCCGAATCAGCAGGCCATGCGGTGGAATAGAATACGGGCGGTTGAGAGAAAGTCATATCTCAAGAACGCCTATCGCGTCCTTTTAACTCGCGCCCGGCAAGGCATGGTGGTGCTGGTACCGGAAGGGTCGGAGAATGATGTGACGCGAAAGTCGGAATATTATGACAGGACTTATGAGTATCTGGCTGGGCTGGGGATGTTGAAAATATAGTTGTGAAATCAAAAACGGACAGCCGTTTGGATACCAAGAACAGCCTAACAAGGCGCTACACCGGACGGCAATTCCGCTGCGCTCCATTGCCGCCGGTGAGCTTGATCGTTTTGGCAAGAGATGATATGAAGAGACTCCTCATTGCTTATGGAAGCATCTTCGGCACCCACGTGCTGGGCCAATTCCTCCTATACGGCCACGCACAGGCACTTCCATCCTTCGCTCGAAACGAGATCGGCGTGTTCCTTGTTCCCCTCGTTCTCGCGTTTCCCGCCTATTTCTGGGCGCTTCGCCAATCTCCTCTCTTCACGTCAAAGCCCCGATGGCGACCGGCAAAGCTCTTTGCTCTCTCGCTCATACTCATATCTTCCCTTGCGTCGCTGTATGTTGGAGTCTCTTGGGCATTCAACACTTACGGAACATGATCAAATGCCGAACCAGCCGGTTGAGGCTACGTTCTTGCCGATCTGGTCAATCTGTGGAATGAGGAAAAACGCGTCCATGGTGAGCCCATCGTCGTCCAGCCTGAGGCAATCCTTGCATTCATGGAGGTCGCGTGACATACCTCACTAGGCGAAAGAGGTGTTGCGCAAGCTGTAGAGCATTTTGCTCAAATCTGTAGCCGGTGGTTGGAGTTGGGTGTGGGACATTTGCGGCTTCGCCGGATTTGTATGAGAAGCGGAATCTTTCCTCCATGGCTGCGTTGTTGCTCAGTCATGGATGTCAATCCACTCCATCGCAACGCCTTGCCCTGGCCAACATCTTCTCGCTCCACCGGCTACACCTTTTCGCAAACTTCTCAAGCGTGCCGGTTTCGAGGAACGTCGGCAAAGCGGATCGCATCTCGTGTTGCGCCACCGTGACGGGCGGCAGACCTACCTGCCGATGCACACCGGGGATGTGCCCACAGGAACTTTCCGTTCCATTCTGAAGCAGGCGGAACTCACGGAAGACGAGTTCCATGACCTGTAACTGATGGGCAGGATTCAAAACGCAATTCGCTTGCATTAAGGCGGGGCCGGGTGGAGACTTTGTGCATGCGCAGCATTCTGATCGCGGTCGTTGCCGGAGCTTGGACGCTTGTGTCGGCGTGGGCGGGTCCTGCGGTCCGGGTCGCGGCGCTGCATCCGCTGATGGCGGATCTGGCGCATCAAGTGGGCGGCGAGCGCGTCGAGGTGTTTGATTTGGTGGGCGAGGGTGGCAATCCGCACCGCTACGAGCCGCAGCCGGAGGATCTTCGGAAGATGCGCGCGGCGTCGCTGGTGCTCGCGGCGGGCAAGGGGCTCGAACCGTACCTCGACCGCGTGTCGGCCTCGCTCGGCGGGGTGACGGTGGTCGAGGTGGGACGGACGATCCCTTCGTTGGCGGTCGGTGCCGATGAGGTGTACACCTGCTGTCCGCAGCATGCGCCGGGATCGATCGACCCGCACTGGTGGCACGGGATCGAGTCGATGCGGCGTGCGGCGCGCGTGGTGGCGCAAGCGTTGGGAGAGGCCGATCCCACGGGCCGCGACGGGTATCTCGCGAACGCGGCGGCGTATGGCAAGCGGCTGGAGGGACTCAAGCGCTGGGCGAAAGACGAATTGGCGAAGGTGCCGCGCGCGCAACGCAAGCTGGTGACCGCGCACAATGCGTTCGCGTATTTTTCAAAGGAGTTCGGCTTCGAAGTGATCGCCGTGGCCGGATTGAACAAGGAGCAGAACACGACACCCAAGGATCTGGCGAAGACGATCGGGTCGGTCCGGGCGTCGGGAGTGCGTGCGGTGTTTCCCGAGGAAGACGCGAGCGACAAGGCCTTGCAGTCGATCGCGAAAGCGACCGGCACCCGCATCTCCACCGCGCTCATTGCCGATGGCAACGGCACGGGTGCCAACGCCGGTTTCGAAGGGATGATCCGTCACAACGTCGGCTGCATCGTCCGCGCCCTCGCCGCACCATGAGCCGCCTTCCGCTTTCCCCGTTGCTTGGCACCGCCGGTGTGGCGGTCGGCCTCGCGTTGCTCGCCATCCCGCTGCAGCGGCTGACGAGTCGTCCCGCGACACCCGCCGTCGTTGCCGCCGCGCCATCGGTGCCCGCCGGATCCGTCGCCGCGGTGCTACGCGTCAAGACGGTGGATCCGCTCGCGCGTCTCGCGGTGGCGGATGCGCAGGGCCGGATCCTGCTGCAGTCGACACCGTTCGCCGCGGGCGAATCCGAGCACGATGTGGTGATCCCGTGGGATGACGGGGTCGGCTTGCTTTCCATCGAGTTCGAATCCGCCAAGGAAACCGCGGTGTTCGTCACGCTGCTGCCCGAGGGGCGCGAGGACCTCACGCGCTACGCGACCGGATCGGGCGCGTGTGTCGAAACCCTGCGTTTCGAGTGGCCGGGCGCCCATTGATCCCCGCATGACTGCTTCCTCCCATCCGTGCTGCGCGCACCACGCCCATCACCACGAATTGCTCGTGGAGGATCTGCGGGTGCGTTATCGCGAGACGTTCGCGCTCGATGGCGTGTCCTTCGCGACCTCGTGTGGATCGTGCGTGGCGTTGATCGGGCCGAATGGCGCGGGCAAGAGCACGCTGCTCAAGGCGGTCGCCGGACTCCTGCCCGTCACGGGCGGACGCATCCTCTGGCGCGGCACGCGCGTTGCGCGCTGGAGCCGCGAAATCGCCTATCTGCCGCAGCGCGAGGAGGTCGACTGGCGGTTCCCGATCACCGTCGAGCGAGTCGTGCGCATGGGACGTTACCCGCAGGCCGGGTGGTGGCGGCCGTTCTCGCGCGCCGATGAAGCGGCGATCAACCGCGCGATCGAGCTGATGGATCTCAGTGCGTTGCGCCGCCGCCAGATCAGCGAGCTGAGCGGCGGCCAGCAACAGCGCGTGTTCCTCGCCCGCGCGCTCGCACAGGAAGCCCACGTGTTTCTGCTCGACGAGCCGTTCACCGGTCTCGACCGCAATGCCAAGGCGACGCTCGCCGCAACGCTGCGCCGCATCGCCACCGAAGGGCGGCTGGTGATCGCCGCCCACCACGAGCTCGAGACCGTGCGCGGGCTCTACGACGAAGTGCTGCTGCTCCGCCGCCGCGCGATCGCCTTCGGTCCGGTCGATGAGGTGTTCCGCGATCCGCTGCTCGATGCAACCTTCGGCAGGAAGGAGGCCGCATGCCCGACTGGCTGATCGAACCGTTCCGTCATCCGTTCAACCAGCGCGCGCTGCTCGCCGCCGTGCTCATCGGCTGCACCAACGGATACGTCAGCGCCTTTGTCGTGCTGCGCAAATCCGCGCTCAAGGTCGGCTCGCTGTCGCACGCGCTGCTGCCGGGCATCGCCGTGGCCATCCTCGTCGCCGGTCTCAACGACTGGAGCGCCTTCCTCGGCAGTCTCTTCGCCGCACTGCTCATCGGCCTCGGATCGCTCGCCGTCTCGCGCGGATCGCGCATCGACCAGGATTCGGCACTGGCCATCCTCTACACCGCGGCGTTCAGCGGTGGCATCATCCTGCTGCGCCGACTCGGCGTGACCCGTGAGATGGACGACTGGCTCTTCGGCAACATCATGGGCCTGCGCGATCACGATTTGTGGACCGTCTTCTGGATTTCGGCCGCCTCGCTCGGCGTGCTCACCGCGCTCCACCGTCCGCTGCTCATGACCCTCTTCGACGCGGAAGTCGCCGCCACGCTCGGCGTGCCGGTGCGCGCCCTCCACTACCTGCTTCTCGCCATCCTCATCGTCGTCCTCATCTCGTCGCTCCAAGCCGTCGGCTGCATACTCGCCGTCGGCCTGCTCGTCACCCCCGCCGCCACCCTTTACCTGCTCACCGATTCCACCCACGCGATGTTCTGGGGCGGCGCGCTTCTCGGCGGACTCGCCGCCGCCGCCGCCGTGCTCCTCGGTTGGTGGCTCAACCTCGAACAAGGCCCGGCCATCGTCCTCGTCCTCGGCCTGCTCTTCCTCGCCGCTTGGATCTTCAGCCCGAAATACGGATTGCTCGTCAAACGGGGGAGGTAAGGGGGTGATCGGTTATGGTTATCGGTTATGGTTATTGGGGAAGAGAAAGAAGATGCGCGGAGCACAAAGGAGGGAACGGGTGGCCCGCCCGTGTTCTTCAACGCGAACAATCGGCACGGAGCATCAACGCGCTCTCGCGAGAGCGCATCTTCCACCCCTCTGGCCCAGGCTTGGATGAAGACGCGGAGCCGTTCCTCGGCGATTCCGCGGCATTCGAACGAATGCTGGCGCGATGCGTTTCGGCCCGGTATACTGCCGCTGCGATGAAATCACATCCCACCAACCCATGCCAAGAATCCAACGCAAGTCCATCCCGATGAATCCATTCCGCCAGATCCAACGCATCGCACGCTGCAGCGCCCTGCTGGTTTGCTTGGGTTCTTTCGCTCCCCTGCACGGGGCGCAACAGGGCATCCGGTTCTTCACCGACACCTATCCATTCGTGAACGACAACCGCTGTGTCGGTTATTCGATGACCGCGGTGCTCTTCAAAGCCGGCAAGTTCTCGCCATCCGATTTCCAATCCGACGCGCAAACGGTGTTCGAGTTGCGCAAGGCGAACGTCACCGCGTTCATCCAGCACTTCATGAGCAATGCCCACGTCGGAGTGTTCCAGCGCTATCTCGATGCGGAGTGGCGGCACCTGGGTGTGGCCGACTCCCATCGCAAGCTGGTCGAGAAAGTCAGGGACTCGCCGGGGCCGCTCGCCATCGCCTACGGCCACCACGCGGTGGTCGCGCATTCCTATGCCCGGAAAGCGGACGGCAGTCATGTGATCCGGATCTATGACAACAATCTGGTGAATGGTTCCTACTCGCTGGTGTATCCCGCGGATTTTTCGTCAGTGGAAGCGACCGCGCGCACCGAGATGCGCTTCGGGCTCACCGGCAGGTCGGGTGCCTGGGCGGTGACGCCGGATGAGATCCTGAAGCTGCTGCCGGCCTATCCGGCGTCCGCTCCCGACGCGGCTTCAGGCAGCGAGTCCACCCCGGAGCCTGCGAAGTGATGGGCTGCCGCGATCGCGGGATGGTGATTCGATTTTGATTGCCATCCTCTAGGTGATGCTTCAGGAAGAGCACGGATCGTGAAGAAGTCCCGGCAGATGCCAGGTGCGGTCCGCATTCCAAACAAAACCCCTGAAACCACCATGAGCAACCACGCATGCAAGACGTTGGGCACCCTGTGCTTCATCCTCGGATTCGCCTCGATTGTCGGATCGATCGCCATTTGGTTCTACACCGGCGGTACCGCGTCCGAGGATCCCGCGATTACCGCCGATACCAAGGCTCATGCCGAACGCTTCGGCATCTTCGTGGGGCTGTGGGCACCCACGTTCTTCATTCTGTCGAACCGCTTCGACCGCTTCGCAAAAAGCTGAGGCCGCCGTGGTGCTCAGCGGTTCTCCAGTCGTTCGAGCACGCGTTCGGGCAGCGGATTGCTGTCGATCCACGCGCCTGCGCCGGCCGGGTCGCGCTCGAGCCAGGCGCCCAGCGTGCGGCCGTACATGCGGTTGCGCGATCCCTCATCGGCGATGCGTCCGATCTGGGAGATGGCGCTGGCGGGATCGGTGCCGAAGGCGTTCCAGATGAAGTTCTGGACAACGCGGTCGGTGACGTCTCCTGCGTATTGGTCCATCAGGCCGATGGCGGCCTGCGGATCGTCGCGCGTGATGTCGGAAACCACGCCGCGCAGCGCGTTGGCGCGGGGTTCTCCTTGCGGCAGGGTCGCAAGCGAGGCAACGGCGGCATCGCGGTCCACACGCATCCAGTTGCGGTAAACATCATCGATGCTGCGGTTGGTGGCGCTGCCCGGATTGGATACCAACCAATCGAGTGCTGCGGCCGGATCCGTGGCCGCCAACTGCTCCGCGGCGCGGGCGATGGCACCGTCGCGCAGTGCTTCGTCGCCCAGTGCATCGATCCACGCGCGCGTGGCCTCCATTCCTTGTGCGACGAGTTGCGGAAGAAACGCGTCGAGGGCTCGTCCGCGCTCGACGCTGCGTGGCATGCCGGTGACCAGCGCGGTGGCGCGGTCCGGATCGCTGGCGGCGATGCTGCCGATGATGCCCGCGAGATACGGATTCGCGCCTTCGCCGCTGTGGTTCGACTCGGCCCAGCGGATCGCCGCATCCGGGTCGATCGATGCCCAACTGCCGAGGATGGTGTTGATCGCGAAGGGGCGGGTGGTGTTGGCCTTGGCGTAGTCGAGCGCGCCGATCGGATCGACTTTCGCCCATGCGGACAACAGCACGGCGTATTCGGCCATGCGGTCCTCGGTGAGGCCAAGGCTGCGGAAGTGATCGACTGCCTGCTGGAATTCTTCGGGACCGAGCTGATCGACGAGGGCGAGCAGCGCACGACCGCGCTCGAGCGGATCCGCCAGCCGCGCGATGGCTTCCACCCGCTTGCGGGCGTCCGCCTTGCGATCTGCGGCACTTCGCTGGCCGCGTTCCTGACGTTGGGCATCATCGCCACCGCGTCGGTCGCCGCGTGCGACGGATGTCGCGGCATTCGTTGCCGCTTCCTCGGCGGGGGATGAGGCGTCGGTTTTGCCGAGGCGTCCGGCGAGATAGCCACCGGCGGCGGCAACGACGGCCAGCGCGATCAGGGGAATCAGGGATGGGGTCTTCATGGAATGGAGCCAACAGGCAATGGTGTCGGGATGAAACACCGGAAAAGCGTCGCCGTCGCGCGGATTTTTATCGGCAAGATCGGCTTTTGTTCGACAAGAATCCCACTGGATGTCGATTTGGCAAGTGCGCCTTATGAAGTCCTTGGTTTGTACCGCATCGATCGTCTTGGGCTGTTGCGCCAGTGCGTCCGCGCAGTCGGGGTCAACCGACGAATCGTGGCTGCCTGAATCCGTTCGCGGCGTGTTCGACGACCCGAATGGCGGACTCGGCCGTCTGGCCAAGGGGGTGCTCGGCCCGGGCGGGGTTGATGCGTGGTTTTACCTGCCCACGCGCGACGAGCCAGCGACACCGGCCGATCGTGGCTACCGCTTTGACGAGGTGCGCTTCACCTCGGCCGACGGCACGCCGCTGCACGGCTGGTTTTTGCCGGCCAAGACCAAGGCGTCGATGAAGCCGAAGGGCACTGTGGTTTTTTCGCACGGCAACGCGGGCTCCCTCGGCTACCATCTGGGGCTGGTGACCTGGCTGGTCGATGCCGGCTACCATGTGTTCATGTATGATTACCGCGGATTCGGCAAATCGGGCGGTGAGGTCGATCGGCGCGGCATGGTCGGCGACGTGCGGGCGGCGTTCGAGCGTGCGCGACGGCTGCCTCAGGTCGATCCGCAACGACTGATCTCCTACGGCCACAGCATGGGCGGGGCGAAGTCGATCGCAGCGATCGCCGATGAGGCGCCTCAGGGACTGCGTGCCGTCGTGGTCGACGGCGCGTTCGCATCGTATCGTGCGATGGCGCGGGTCGCCGCGGGTCGTTTGGGCGAGCAGCTTGCCAGCGACGAGCTGGCTCCGATCGATCACGTGGACCGCGTTTCTCCGCTGCCCTTGCTGATCGTGCACGGCACGCGCGACGCGGTGGTGCCCGTCTCACAAGGACGGGAACTGTTCGCGAAAGCGGCCGAACCGAAAACGTGGATGGAGATTCCCGGAGCCGGTCACAACGACGCGCTCGCCGCCGGTGGTGACGGACGGCACCGCATGCTCGCGTGGCTCGACGATCAATTGCGTGGAAAACCGAAGGCGAAGCAATGACCCGCGCCCAATGCGGCGGGGCGGAGACGATTTGCCATGTGGGGTGAGGTCTGGGAACGACCAAGGACGGACCGCCCGTATCGTTCCTGGATGGCTCTGCTTTTCGGCTGGAATCCGTGGGCGGGCCGGGTAGGGTTGAATTTGAAATAGATCGTTTCCGCATCCTGGCTGTTCCCACTTCCAGTCCGCACCCTCACCCATCCATGTCCTCCATGACCCCTCCCGAATCCCGCCTTCCGTTTTCGCGTGCCACCATCCGGTGGGTCGGCGTTGCACTGGTGCTTCTCGGCCTGTTTGCCTTGGTCCAACGCCGGGATGACGCACCCGCCGCTCCGCAGTCCGCCTCGGTGCCTCCTGCGATGGCCATTGCTGCCCACGCGGATGCCGACAAGCCGTCCATGGTTGCCGAAGCAGCAACTGCCTTGCGGGATGATGATGTCTCGTCTGGTCAAGCCGCTGCCACAACAGGCACCGAACCGCCGGATGACCTGCGTCCGGCACCGCCTTCGCAAAGTCCGGATTGGAAACTCGCGGATTGGTCGTTGGGGGAAATGCGTCCGGACTCAAACACGCGCCTGCGCGCCGCCTTGTTCGAAGCCGATGGCAAATACCCTTGGGTGCGCGTCGAGCAAGAGATCGAGACCGATCCATTGACCGGTGCGGTGCGTGTGGTCCGCGCCAGCGAAATGGTCGGCGACCAAGTGATCGTGAAACTCGCGCAAGACGTGCGGCCGGAGGACGTGCAGCAAGCGCTCGATCCGCTGGGCGGCCGTCTTGCGGACTGCCCCTTCGCCCCCGACACCTGGCTGGTGTCGCTGCCGGTCAAGCTCGATGCCGTGCCGGAGGCGCTCGCGCTGCTCAACGGGTCCGGCGGACTTGTCGAATACAGCGAACCGGATTTCCTGATGCGGCCCGCCGCCACGCCGAATGACCCGAATTTCACCAACCACAACCTCTGGCACCTCAACAACAACACCCAGATCGGCAAGGACATCAGGGCGCCGGTTGCGTGGGACAGCCGCACCGACGCAGGCGGGGTGATCGTCGCTGTGGTCGACACCGGCGTGCGCCACACCCACGAGGATCTTGCGGGCAACATGTGGGTCAATCCGGGTGAAACCGCGGGCAATGGGATCGATGACGACGGCAATGGCTACATCGACGATGTGCATGGCATCGACGCTTATGCCAACGACGGTGATCCGATGGACGGCCAGGGTCACGGCACCCATGTGGCGGGCATCATCGGTGCGGTGGGCAACAATGCGAAGGGCGTGTGCGGCATCGCCTGGAGCGGCATCAAGATCATGGCGTTGCGATTCATCGACCAGACCGGATCGATCTCCGACAACATCCAGTGCATCGACTATGCGATCGCCAAGGGCGCGAAGGTGATCAACGCCAGTTATGGCAGCCCATCGATCAGCAACATTGGCAGCAATTCCGAGGCGGCGGCGATCTACCGCGCCCAGCAGGCGGGCGTGATCCTGGTCGCCGCCGTCGGCAATGGCGGCGAGGACTACGTCGGTGATGACAACGACGTCACGCCGTTTTATCCCGCGAGCTACACCGAGTACGTCGAACGCCTGTTTCCGCGCCGTGCTTACGCGCTCAACAACATCCTTGCGGTGGGTGCCACCGACCGCAACGACAACCGGGCCGGGTTTTCCAACTACGGCGATGTGCAAGTCGATTTGATGGCACCGGGTGTCGGCATGTGGTCGACGACCAACGGTGGCAACGCGAGCTACGGGTCCGGCCAAGGCACGTCGTTCGCCGCGCCGGTAGCCTCCGGCGCGCTGGCCATGTTGCGCGCTTCGTTTCCGGGCGATTCGGTCGGCCAGTTGATGACCAAGATGCTTGCCGGCGTCGATGCGGTGCCGTCCTTGAGCGGTACCTGCGTGACGGGCGGCCGGCTCAATCTCTCGAAGCTCGTCCCGACGCAGGTTCCCACGGCGCTTCCCGTCGCTTGGCACCGTCCGTCGTACAACGAAGGGCTCATCAACAGCACGATGCGCGCGCCGGCGTATGAAATCGCCACCGGCGCCAGCTTCACCGTCTATCAAGGCGTCAGGAAATTCAACAACCCGGGCTACGGCACGGCCAACCAGACCGGCGGCACCTTGTACTACCGTGCGGGCACCAGCGGCACCTGGTCGCAGACGGCGCTTTCATGGCACGCCAACAACGGCGACTACCAGTTTTGGAAAGCCACCGTGCCGGGCAGCGCGACCAACGGGGTCGTCCAGTACTACGTGCGCATCACCTTCGATTCCGGCGTTGCACCGGCCTGCTTCCTCTACGGGTCGGACAACGCGAGCACCGTCACCACCGACGAATCCGCGGCGCAGTCCCAGCCGTTTTCGCTGCGCGACCGCGTCTCGTGGGTGTTTGCACCGTCACCCGATGTGCAGCCGGGCGCGGTCACCTTCAATGCGAAGGTCGGCTACGCCGCGGCCGATCTCTCGTTCCGCGGCGCGACGCACGGTGCGCTGTACTACACGACCGATGGCGTGACGCCGACCGGCACGCTCGGCAATGCCGGCAACGGCTCGACCCAAGTTTTGTTCTTCGAATATCTCGGAATCGAATCCGATCCCAGCAACGCGGGCGACGCGATGTTGTGGCGCGCGGTGCTCGAGGGGCTGGCACCGAACACGCAGCTGCGCTACCGCATCTCGTTCTGGAACGAGGCAACCGGCGAGGAAAAATACTCCGAGGCCGATCCGTCGACCGTATTGCAGCTCACCACACCCGCTGGCGCGCCGCCGGTGTTGCAGATCACCACGGCAACGACCGGCACGCTCACTGCGGATTACACGACGAGCAAATTGTATGTCGACGAGGTGGCCGGTGATTCGATCCCGCTGCAGGCGGTGCTCACCGTGTCCGGCGCACAGCTTGCCGAGGCCGAAATCTGGACCAACCTCAACAACCGCGACCGCGCCGACGCGGATGCCAACAGTGACGGCGTCCCCGACGGCATCCTTCCGCCGTCGCCACCATCGGGCCAACCCGCGGGCAACAACGGTGCCGTCTATCCGGCGGGCGGTTATTACCAGGCCCGCCCGATGAACGGATCGGGCGGCAGTTGGTCGCTGACGATTCCGGTGACCAAGACCGGTGCCTACCGGCTCACCGCCCGCTATCGCCTGCAGGGATCGTCGGATTGGATTTGGTACTCTTCGGAAGGTCGCCGCGACCACTGCGTGACGGTCGCACCGAAGGTCGCGCGCGAGATGAACGTGTATGAGATCAACGTGCTCAACGTCGATGCCACCGGCGACACATTCGCGACACGCAGCACCTTCGAGGACCTCACCGACGGCACGCGCTGGAATCTCGACTACCTGCGCGGACTCGGTGCCAACACGCTGTGGTTCCAGCCGATCCATCCCAACGGCATCGAGGGGCGCGAGCCGAGCGGTGGATGGGATTCGGGAACCGGCCCGTATGATCCCGGCAGCCCGTACGCGGTGAAGAATTTCTTCGAGGTCATGGAACAGATGAGCGACGGCAACTCCCGCGCCTCGTCGATGACGGCGTTCCAGAGCTTTGTGCAGCAGGCCGACCAGAAGGGCGTGCATGTGATGCTCGATGCGCCGTTCAATCACACGGCCTACGACGTCGAGGTGTCGAGCGTCGGGTTGCAACTCTTCGCCCAAGCCGGGCTCAACGTCTCCGGCTGGTCGGCCACGGACAAGATCAAGGATCGGGACGCCCGCTTTTTCTCCCGCAACGATGGCAACCTCGCCTACAGCGGTCCGGCCAGCTCGGCATCCAATGCCGCCGTGGCCCCCGACCGCAACGACTTCGGCAAGTGGCGCGACGTTCTCGATGTGTTCTTCGGCCGCTATGCCACGCTGGTGACCGGCTATCCGGATGCTGAAAGCAGCCGCCAGACGGTGGCGACCAGCCAGGAATGGATCAATCTCGACGACCTCAGCGGCGGCCCCGGCAGCAATGGCGCGGTGACCCGCGCGGTCTGGCGTTATTTCGCACGCTACGTGCCGTACTGGCTCGAGAAAACCGGTCTGCCCGCAGGCAGTCCGCTGCACGAGCAGGCGTCCAAGGGCATCGACGGACTGCGCGCCGATTTCGGCCAAGGCATGCCGCCGCAATTCTGGGAGTACGCGATCAACGTGGCGCGTGCACACAAATGGAGCTTCGTGTTCATGAGCGAGTCGCTCGATGGCGGCGCGGTCACCTACCGGTCGAACCGCCACTTCGATGTGCTCAATGAGAACATCGTCTTCCCGTGGCAGGCGGCGACGACCACCAGCGCGCATCGCAGTTTGTTCGAGGAGCGCCGCAACGCGTATGGCCAAGGACTCGTCCTGCTCAACAACACCTCGCACGACGAGGCGGGCTATCCGGACCCGTGGCAGGCATTCATCCGTTACGCGGTGGGCGGCACGATCGACGGTGCGCCGATGGTCATGTACGGCCAGGAAATCGGCACGGCCGCGAATCTCAGCTTCAACCATTACGAGCTGAACTTCGGCAAATCCATCCCGCACTTCAAACGCTACAATTCAATGCAGCCGCAGTGGACCGCATGGGCCGCCAACAGCTTGGGATCGCGCAACCTGTATCCGGCCTACGCCGGCGCGGCCAAGGCGCGCGAAGCCAGCCCCGCGCTGCGCGCGTCGAACCGCTGGTTCCTCAACCCGCAGGGAAGCAACAACCCCGACGAGCGCATCTTCGCCGTGGCGAAGTACCAGACCGAAAACGCCTCGCCCGCGGTGAGCGACGTGGTGCTCGGTTTCGTCAACCTCGACCGCTCGAACGCCGCGTCGAACACCTTCGGCATCCCCGCGGCACTCTCCACCCGGCTCGGCATCAAGGACAATCGCAACTACAACGTCCGCAACCTCGCCGCCTACACCGGCGTCGACGGCTCGCTCGCCTCGCGCGCCACCCAGCTTCTCTGGGGAGGCGGACGCAGTGGCGCGGTTGTGAAAAGCAATGGCGTCTACGTCGGTCTCAACGCCGTGCCCAACACCGACGCGACCTGGGGCACCGCGCCGTTCGAAGCGCAGTATCTCAAGCTGCTCGACGTCACGCCGCCCGCCGCCGTCACCGGCACCATCTCCAGCAGCATCACCGGTCCGTACGCGATCGGTTCCTCGGCGACCTTCAGCTGGAACGCGGTGCCGGCCGACAGCGAGGGCATGACCCCACTGTACAAAGTCACCGTCGTCGCCGGCGGGACCACCACCACCGAGATCGTGTCCGCCGCGGCTTTCACCTACCAAACCAACACCGACATCCAGGTCTCGGTGCGCGTCGAGGCGGTCAATCCGAACGATACGTCCGTCGGCAGCACGCCGACCGCATTCACCTCGGCCGCGTACCTTCTCACGGCGGGCGGCGACTTCGACGGTGACGGTGTGACCAATCAGGCCGAGGCCGATGCGGGAAGCAATCCGCTCGCGAAACCGGCGATCATCATCTCCGGCACGCCCGCGGTGATGAGTGCGACCTATGGCAATGCCTCGTCCGCCGGTTCGTTCACGCTCTCGGGAACGAATCTGAACGCGGCGATCACGGTGACCGCTCCCGCCGGGTTCGAAGTGTCGGCGACGCAAAGCAGCGGCTACGGTGCCAGTGTCGCGCCGGGTGCGATCGGCAACCTGTCGGCGACGACCGTGTACGTGCGCCTTCGCAGCGATGCGGGCACGGGCGATTACGCGGGCAACGTCACGCTGGCGAGCAGCGCTGCCGTTTCGAAGTCGGTTGCCGTCTCGGGATCGGTGAGCCCGGCGGCCCTCGCGATTTCCGCCGATGCGAAGAGCAAGACCTATGGCGAGGCCGATCCCGCGCTGACCATCACCACCGTCGGATTGGTCGGCGGGGATTCGATCACGGGTTCGCCCGCCCGCGAGCCCGGTGAGAATGCCGGTGCTTATGCGATTGGCATCGGATCGCTGGATGCCGGAGCAAACTACTCCGTCACCTACAATGGAGCGGTGTTCACGATCCTGCCCAAGGCGTTGACCGCCGCCGAGATCACGCTGGTGCGCAATGGCAACGCCTACACCGCATCCGCCGATGGAGTGGCCGGTTTCACCTACAGCTACTCCGGCCGCGATGGCACGAACTACGGCCCCAGTGCCGAGGCTCCCGTGGACGCGGGTTCCTACACGGTGACGGCCGTCATCAATGACCCGAACTTCACCGGCTCGAAAAACGAGGACTTCACGATCGAATCCACGGGGCATCCGCCGTTCCGCGTCACGTCCATCTCGATGGACGGATCGGTCTGCACCTTGGCTTGGGAATCAAAACCCGGTGCGGTCTACACGGTGGAAGCGACGGCGGATCCTGCCGACGCCCAGTCGTGGGTGCCGGTTCGCGCGGCGGTGTCCTCACAGGGTGCCGCCACATCCGCGATCATCGATCTCTCCACCACCGTCCACGCCGGAGCCGCACGGTTGTTCCTGCGGGTGCGGGCGGAATCAGTGAATGACAACTGATCCGCGCCGTGCGACGGTGATCACTGCGCACTAGTGCAACATGCTCTAAACCTCAGCGCGACATCGCCCGCAGTTCGCTTCGCAGCATGCGGCACAATGCCAGGGGTGCGGTCACCTTGGCCTGACTGCCGAAGCTCAGCACCCAGCGCAGCACTTCCTCGAGCCGACCGACCTCGAACCGCACCTCGACGCGCGAGGCGTTGCGGGTGAGGGGGATCACCTCCTGGCTTGGGTGCCAGCGGCGCTCGTGGGCAAGCCGGGCGGCGTAACCCTTGAGTTCGACGCGTACGACATGCCTCGTCTGGTCTCCCGTGACGTTCCAGATTCCGAACGAGCGGCGCAGATGCCGACTGCCAGTGAATCCGGCGGGCCGCTCGAAGGTGGTTCTCGTCACTTGCAGCGCATCCATGCGTGGCAATGAAAACGTGCGCAACCCGTCGCGATCGATGTCGTGCGCGATCAGATACCAGCCGCCATCGACCTCGCCGAGATGCAGCGGCCGCACCGATCGCGTCTCCCGCTTGCGCGCGCCGAGCTTGAGGTAGGAAAAGCGCACCTCACGCCGGTCGAGGATCGCCTTGGCCAGGGTGCCGAAGAGCTTCACCTGAACGGGGCTTTGCTCGACGGATTTGCGGGAGAACGCCTCGTCGAGATCGGTCCAAGAGAAGCGAACCTCGTCGAGCATGCCTGCGGTGAGCTTGGCGAAGGCCCGGCCGAGCACATCGGCATAACGGGTCCCGCCGAACCCGCGCAACGCGTTGCGCGCGAGGAACATCGACGCAAGCTCCTCGGGCGTCGTCTTGAAGACCGGGAAATCCACCACCTCGGCGTCATAACGATACCCGTGCCGCTCGTCGTCGTAGACCAACGGCAGGCGCAGGGCGTCCCGCATGAAGGTGATGTCGCGCTGGATCGTCTTGCGCTCGTAGCCCAACCGCTCTGCCAGCGTCGAACAATTCGGGTACTTGCCCTTGAGGATGGCCGCATGGATCTCGTGGATCCTCGCCATCGGCCGACGGGTCACGCCCTGCCGCTCGTCGAGTTTGGTGGACCGGCCTTGCTTGCGTCGGGTGCTCATGACAGTCGTAGGTTTCCCCGCGCAGAAAGCCACAGGGTGTACCCGATTTAGTCCCACCCTTCGTCGGGCATCAAGCCCGATATTGGCTCAGCCATCCGCCCAACCGGGCCGCGCAGGCGTCGAGCGTCCGCCTCCAGTCGGATGCCGCACCCGCCCCGGCCGTGTCGCTCACCTCCTTGACCAAGGTGACCTCCAGGCCGAATTCGCGGGCGACCATCGCGACCGCGTAGCCCTCCATGTCGACAAGCGACGCACCTGCGGCGGTCAACCGGTCGCGCTCGGGTCCGCCCTCCACAAAGCGGTCGCCGGAAGCCAGCACCAAGCCCTCCGGCCGCAGTTCGATCGGTGGTCCGCCATACGGCGTGCCAGTGAGTCCGCTGATGCCCTGGTGATCGTAATCGTGCTGGATCACACGGGAGACGAGGTGCGTGCCGCGCAGGTTGTCATCCAACGCGCCGGCCGTGCCGAGGTTGATCACCGACGACGGCCGTTGCTTGGCGAGCACCGCGGCGAGCGCCCACGCGGCGCGGATCTTGCCAACACCAGTGACAAGCACCGGCAGGTCCGCCGCATGCAGGTGTCTGGCCTCTTCCTCGAGGGCGACCACCAGCAGCGGGCGGTCGATGGAAATCGTGCGGTGCAGTTTCACGGAGCAGCCTCACCAGTGAGCGTGGCCGGCCGCGCGCCGTCAACTCCAGGCGTCCGCGCCCTGGATGAACTTTTTCGGATTTCCGCATGCGAAAAACCGGCCGTGGTCAGATGACCGACGGCCGGTTCGCCGCACACGGCAGCGGGGCGGGTCAGCGCACCGGAATGGTGTGCGACGCCGCCTTGCCTGCCGCGGTCTTCGGTAGGTGTACGCTGGTCGTGCAGCCGGGGCGAGGTGGAACCCGCCGGCCGCCTTCGGAACTTCCGGGGCGGATCATCCGGGGTTCTCCCGCACCCGGCTGCACCATCCCATGATCCACACGGTGCCGCCATGCGCCGGACGTCCGCATTCGCATCGGAAGAAACATCCCAAAGCAAATCCGCAATCTGCTTCACCGAGGGCCCGCCTTCGTTCTGATATTTGAGGGATGGAGGAATCGCCAATGCCTGGCACATGTCCTCCTGATGAATGCGCAGACAGCTTCCCTCTCGAAACAACCGGTCGTATCGTTGAACCACGATCACCGGATGGCCACCCGGATGGATCACCGAGGAAATCGCCGCCCGCAGACCAAGCCTTTGTGCGAGCTTCAAACAGAAGTGCTCGTTCTCGGAGTATCCGTCGAGGTTTCCGGTGGCGGGCTTGAGGATATGCGTGGTCGGTGTCGATCCTTCGGGCACTCCCCATCGACCACTTTCAGGATCCCGATACCGTGCGGTCTTGGGCTGTGCCCCGGCCAAGCTGAACTGCCCGGTGTCGGCACTGGCTCGGGTGCTGCCGTGATTTTCGACCAACATTCGGATGCGCCCTGCGAGTTCCTCTTCGCTGAGCCACGTCACTCTTTCTGCCGATGGGGTATCTGGCAGGGTATTTTCCCGTTCGACAGGAATCCACTGAATCGCCCCGGCACAATCCTCCCCGACATGCTCAAGGAGTTTGAACGGGTTGCGTGGTGACACGTGAAACCGCTTTGCCCATTGATCCAACACCTGACTGTTGTCTGGTAGGAGTCCGCGCATGAAGGCATCGATGTGGGAATGCGAATGCTCCGCCACGACCAGTGGCATCGAAACGGACAGCGGGAATGCCTCCGAAAACTCCCGCCAGGCCGGCTCATAGCGGAGGGTCAGCCGATCACCGTGCCAAGCCGCCGACCCGACGCCAATAAGATCAACGCGTCTGCCATGGCTTTTCCGAAGGGGTGCCTAAAAGCTCATCCAAATGGATCCGCCCGGATACAGGCATTTCAGGTTTTGAATCCAATTGAACGCCCAGCCCTAGGGCCCGGAGGGTGCGCAGCACCAGACCGATTTCCGCAGTGGGCTTTCCTTTTTCCAATCCAATGATCCACTCCCGCCCCACACCGGCTCGTTCGGCTAAGGTAGACTGACTCAGGCCGAGCCTCTTTCGCTCCGCCCGGACCGCACTCGCCAATTCTCGCATGTTTCGTATCTGCACATCCGCAAGCTGCCAATGTTGGCGAACGCCGACAAGAAGAAAATGAGGCCGATCGGCAACATGGTTGAATGTGGTTCGACGACGACATCTGATCCGGCTCCGAGACAAAACGGTGCCTTTCAACGGGATTCGTAGCGCAGTCTAAGTCGATTTCGCGCTACTCCTGGCCCCCGTGGCCGGGTGCCGGGCATTCGAACTCTGGGCCAGCGGCTACGGCCAGCACGTGGGACACAGACAACGGGGCAGACAAATCGTTGGCTGCCTTTCGCCGCCTGCGCCGGCAACACGGATCTTGTCGATCGTGACGAACTGCCGGGATGCGAATGTCCATCATGCGACAAAGGGATTGATGACGCGAATCCCGGCGTAACTTTGCCCATGGTTCAGGTCTTCGGTATAGACCGTGTGGCAGCCCAACTCCAATGCTGCAGCAATGATCGCGGAATCCCAATAGGACAACCCGTAGCGCTCCTTGATCCGCATCGCCGCCCAAAACAAGGCTTCGGTGATTGCAAGGACTGGATAGGATTCAAGCGACTCCAGAATCCGGATGACCTTCCCATGAGGGAGTTTGAATTTCGCCGTGGCATTGACATAAAACTCCGCCTGCACCTGAACGGACAAGCCGCCGCCCTCCATTGACAGCAATTCCCTGGCCCTAACCCGCTTGCCATGTTCAGCCTTCGCGCTGGATGCCGCATAGAGAAGGATGTTCGTATCGAGAAAGAAGTCAGCGTGCATTGGCTTCGGTGCGGCTGAATCGTTTTCCGGCTTTAATCCCCGGAGCCTGATCCATTGCGGCAAAGAGTTGCTTGGCGCGGTCCTTGGCGTTCACCTGCTCCTCCATGAGCACATGTTCCAATCCCTTGAGCACCAGTGCTCGCAATGTGGTTTGACGTTCGGCAGCAAGCAACTTGGCTTTCCGGACAACGGACTCAGGCAGCTCAACTGTGGTTTTCATTAGCCGTAAATACAGGTTTACGGCAAGACTGTCAAGAGGGCGTTTTGAGCCTGATGCCTGTCCTCCGGAACGAGGATTGACGCGCTCTTCTTTCATTCTTCCCGGAGCGGATTCGGACGAGCACTAGGAATGGAGTGGCTGCCTCCGGGCAGCCATGAATCGCAGCTGCGGCTTTCGAGCCGCAAGTCCACGCGGCGACAAGCCACTTGTCCTTTGGGGTATGGCCGCTCGTCCCTCCCGTGGTGGTTCTTCCGTGGTTCTGCTTTGGGAGAGGAGTAGGAGAGGAGTCGGACAAGCGGGCTTGCTGCACGCCGACGGCCGGAAAGCCGCCATTCCTTACATTTTGTCTGTCCCCATGTAGTGCGCGCTTTGTTCCTTCTTCCCGGAGCGGAGTCGGACGAGCGCCAGACATGGGTTGGCTGCCTCCGGGCAGCCATGAATCGCAGCTGCGGCTTTCGAGCCGCAAGTCCACGCGGCCGTACATTTTGTCTGTCCCCATGTAGTGCCATGTAGTGCAGCCGGGGCCGTGGATTGGGCGGGGATGGGCGGATTTGCATTCGTCGTGGGCCTTCCGGGCGGCTAGTCCTGTGGGCGCATGTCGGCGGGCACGGAGGAATCAGAGGTGAGGCGAGGGGTGGCGGGCCTGCGGCTGGGCGGTCGTCTTGGCGGGTTGTCGCTCGGTCGTCAGGTGTTCGTGCTGGCGCTGTGGCCGCTGCTCGAGCAGGTGATGACCTTCCTCGTCAGCTTCACGGATTTGTTTCTGGCCGGGCGCATCGCCGAGGGGGCAGAGCGTGTCGCGATTCTCGATGCGATGGGCTTGAGCGGCTACGTGGCGTGGTTTTTCAATATCCTGCAGGGTGCGGTGGCCACCGGTGTGTTGGCCTTGGTGTCGCGCGCCACCGGCGGAGGCGATCGCGCGTTGGCGGAGCGCGGGCTCGGTCAGGGGGTGTGGCTCGGTCTGGCCGCCGGCTGCGGATCGATGGTGCTGCTGTTGGCCGGTGTGCCGCTGCTGCTCAGGTGGGTCGGCCTGAGCCCGGCGGCCTGTGTCGAAGCGGAACAATATCTGCGGGTGATGGCGCTTTCCGGCCCGTTCAGCGGAGTGATGCTGGCGATCAATGCGGCGTTGCGTGGTGCGGGCGACACGCGCACGCCCTTTCTTGCGATGATCGTGGTGAATGTGGCCAACGTGTTGCTGAGCTGGGCCTTTGTCTTCGGTCCGGGGCCGCTGGGTGGTCATGGTGTCGCGGGCATCGCGGTTGGCACCGTGGGTGGCTGGATCTGTGGGTTGGCGGCGGTGGTGCTGCTGGTGGGCCGCGGTCCCGAGGCGGTGCTGAGGTGGACCCGTGCCGGCGTGCTGCCGCACCCCGGGACCTTGCGGCGCATCGTGCGCGTGGGTGTGCCGCAATCGGTGGAGATCGGCTGCATGTGGCTGATCCATTCGTACGGACTGCGTGTGATCACCGCGATCGAGGGCGAGGGGTCGCTTGGGTCGCATATCCTGGCGATTCGCATTGAATCGATGAGTTTTCTTCCGGGGTTTGCCATCGGTACGGCCGCGGCGACGCTGGCCGGACAATCCCTTGGTGCCGGATCGCGCGAACTGGCGGTCAAAGCGGTGCGCCTGTGCTGGCTGGCGGCGGTGCTGCTGATGTCGGGCATCGGGCTGTGCTTCGCGACTTGCAACGAATGGTTGATCGGCTTGATGGCTCCGGGAAGCGGCTTGCACATTTCGATGGCCGCGCCGTTGCTGGTCGTCTGTGCGGTCGCCCAGCCGTTCTTCGCGACCTGCATTGTGCTCAAGACCTCGATGCGCGGCGCGGGTGCGACCGGGAGCGTGTTGCGCTGGTCCTTCGGCAGCATGTTCTTCCACCGCGTGATCGTGCTTTCGCTGATGTCCCACTTCGGCACGCCGACATTGGTGTGGGTGTGGATCGTGTTTTCGATCGACCAGATCGTGCAGGCGGCCGTGTTTGCGCGGCTGCATTTCCGCGGTACCTGGCTGGACGCGCGCGTCTGATGATGCGGCTTGGCGTCGCGATTCACTCCTCGACCGGAACGGCGCGCAGTGGGATGTCCGCCTCTTCCTGAATCGGGATCGCGCGCAGCGGCGCGGACGGAGACGACCCGGTTGCCGCGACGACCGGATCGACCGCTGCGGCGCGCGCGGGGTGGATCGGACACAGATCGGTTTCCTCCGGTGCGGTTTCGGCCTGCACCTCATCGGCGAATGCGGTGCCGGCGGCCTCGCATCCCGCGGTGGCGCGTTTACCGGAAAGCCTGCACAGGTTCACCGCAACGCGCCGGTCGCGGCTGTGAAGTTTGCCCGCCTTGTAGCCGAGGCGGTCGGCGGTTTTCATGATCTCGACCCAGACCGGCAGTGAGAGCACCGATCCGAAGCCGCGCTGGATGATCGTCTTCGGATTGTCGAAGCCGACCCAGACCGCGCACGACAGCGATGAGGTGTAGCCGGCGAACCAGGCGTCTTTGAAATCGTTGGTGGTGCCGGTTTTGCCGCCGCAGGATTTGTCGAATCCGAGCCGCGGGATCGACGAAGCGGTTCCGCGCGAGGTGACCTCGGTGAGGATGCGAGACACCGATTGCGCCGATCCGCCGTCGGCGGCGGGGTAGGACATCGGCAATGTCGTGTAGAGCACGTTGCCATCGCGGTCCTTGATTTGCGAGATCAGGTAGGTGCGGAAGCGGATGCCATCGTTGGGAAAGATCGTGTAGGCGCTGGCGACTTCCCATGGGGTGGCTTCCCAGGAACCGAGGAACGACGACGGGTTTTCCGGCATCGGCGTGGAGAATCCGGCCATCATGGCGAGTTGTTTGACATTCGCGATGCCCGCGTGGTTGCCGACGCGCACCGACATCGTGTTGCGCGAGCGGATCAGGCCGTAGGACGCCGGTTCGATACCACCGAAGGTGCCGTCGGAATTCTGCGGCCGCCAGCGTCCGCCGCGCCGGATCTCGCCGGGCTCGATCGGCCCGTCGCTGACGGGCGAGTCGGGCCGCAGTCCGGCATCGAACGCCGAGAGATAGACGAAGGGTTTGAAGATCGAGCCGATCTGGCGTTTGGCGTCCTTGGCGCGGTTGAAGCGCGACTCACCCGCGTCGCGTCCGCCGACCACCGCGAGAATGCCGCCGGTGCGGTTTTCCACGACGACGGCCGCGCCCTGGAGGTAGTCCGGCGCGCCGCGATCCTCCCTGCGCGTCTTGTTCCAGCGTTCGCGGGTGGTGTGGCGGTATCCGGGCATGCGCTCGATTTCCCGCAGCTTCGCGTCGATTGCTTTTTCCGCCGTCTCCTGGACGCGCAGGTCGAGGGTTGTGGTGATCTCGAGTCCGCCCAGCGCGATGTCCTCTTTTTCCAGAATGATTTCGAGATCCCGGCGGATCGCGTCCATGGCGAACGACTCGCGCGCGGCGCGACGCCATTCCGGCCGCACCACGACCGGCTCGCGTTTCGCGGCGTCGGCCTGGTCGCGACTGATCACTCCGGCCGCGGTCATGCGGTCGAGTGTGGTGTCGCGCTCGCGGGTCGCCGCGTCCATCGAGCGGAACGGGTTAAACGAATCGGGTCCGCGGACGATGCCGGCGAGCAGCGCGGATTCGGCGAGGCCGAGTTCGGCGGGATGTTTTTCAAAATAGATGCGCGAGGCTTCGCCGATGCCGCGGATCTGGCGTCCCCAGTTGATCTGGTTGATGTAGGCCTCGAGAATTTCGTCTTTGGCATAGACCGACTCGACGCGAATCGCGATCGCGATTTCGAGAAGCTTGCGGTCGATCTGCCGGACGATGTCGCCGCGCGATTCGCCGCGTTTGAGGCCGAAGACATCGGAGACGAGCTGCTGGCTGATGGTCGATGCTCCCTGGCGTTTGCCGCGCAGGTTCATGATGGCCGCGCGCAGGATGCCGATCGTATCGAACGCGCCGTGCTGGTAGAATCGCTCGTCCTCGCGTGCGAGGATCGCCTTGCGGAAATCTTCGGCGACGTGGCGCAGGGGCACGACCGAACGTTTCTCACCGTGGATGCGGCCGATTTCCGTGCCGGTGCGGTCGAGGACGATCGAGCGTTCGGGCATCGCATGGATGCGTGCGAGGTCGTAGCGGCCCGCGCGCAGGCCGTAGACAAGGTAGAGCACGCCGAACAGATAGAGCGCGGCGACGAGCGGGTAGCCGATCATCCACAGCATGAATCGCGTGACGCCGGCGAAGGAGCGGGTGAGGAATCCGAAGACCAGGAACGGCCAGAAGAGCAGCATCGTTCCCAAGCCTCGGGATCGACGCTGTGTTGGTTCCGGGTGTTGTGGGCGGCGCTTGGGCATCGGCCGTCGGCAGGCTAACGCATCCGTCACGCCGCGCCATCCCCGAATGCGGGCCGATGGCACCCGCGCACGGGGTCAGCTTGCGGAGTCGGGCACGTCGATCGAGGCGTACTCGCCGTCCTTGCGCCGGTAGACGATCGTCAGGCATCCGCGCCGCGCGCTGCGGTAGAGGACGAACGGGCGGTCCGAGAGTTCCAGTTCCATGATCGCGTCCTCCTTGAACATCGTGCGCACCGCATACTTGTCGGCATGGATGATGTAGGGTACGGGGTCGGTGACGGATTCTTCGGGATGGTCGAGGGCCTCCTCGTTGAACCAGCTTTCCTGCAGGTGGCGGATCGATTCGTTGCGGTGCGGTCGGTTTTTCTTGAGCAGGCGGGTCTTGTGCTTGCGCATGCGGCGCGCGATCTTTTCGACGGTTTCGTCGATCGCGGCGTACATGTCCTTGCCCTCGGTGTGGGCCTCAATGGTGATGTGGTTGGCGCAGAACAGCAGGATCTCGGCGATGTGGCGGTTTTTCTGCACGTCGAGGATCACCTTGGCCTCGATGATGCGCGGATAATCGAGATGCAATCCCTCGATTTTCCTGCGGGCGTGGTCGCGCAGCGCATCGGTGACGTGCTCGTGACGCATGGTGATGGTGATCGGCGGGTTGACGTTGGCGGTCTGCATGGATCGGGCTCCTTCCTGGGGTTCGGTTCTGGTGTTCCTGGATTACCGGGGGCGGGATCATCCCGCTTCAGCATTCTATCCCGGATCATGGACCCGGTTGGTTCGGATTGCCACTCGAAAAGTGCGTGAAATGTCGTACATGCGTTGGCTGCCTGCGGGTGCTCGGGAAAGCGTGCTTCGGCGGATGGCAGATGAATCCTCTTGCGGACCGTCACGGTCCCTCTCCGCCCACCTCCCGGATCTCCGTTTTATTCCGGCTTGGTCAACTCCTCGAATGACGGGCCGCTGTTGTTATCCGGTTTCGGTGCGATTTTCGCATTCTGGTAGAGTTCCCAGAAATGATCGGTCGGCGCGCTCATCGTGCCGCCGAGTTTGAGCGAGACCCAGCGGAATCCATCCTCGCTGGGCCCGAAGAGGCACTCGAAGTGCGGTGAGTTGGCGGTTGCCAACACGGATTCGGGTAGGCCTACCTCGAGTTCGCCCGACAAGCGGCGCTGGTTGCGTTGGAATTCGAGTTGTCCGCGAATCGCCATTCGCGAGCGTTCCTTGAGATCAAGGTCGCGCAGGGACACCCCCGCGGCAGTGCACTCCAGCGTGCCGCCGACTTCTTCGAGGAACGCGGGAACCTGGTACCACTCGTCCTGGAGGATGCTCGAAATCGTGCCAAGGAAAGGAAGACCGACGACTTCGAATGTGCCGCCCGCGGGTTGATTGAAATGGATGGTGAACGCCCCCTGGATGGTTTCGGAATGCTTGAACGACAGCGTGCTCGGTTTTTCCAAACCAACGGTGTTGATCCGGTTCGGGAACAACTGGCCGAGCTCCGGTCCGCCGAGGCCCGACATCAGGAACGACTGGGTCTCGACGTTCAGACGATGCCAGCCCTCCTCATCCTGCCCGGCGGGTCCGTCGGCATCGCTCAGTTTGAGTTCACCGACGTTGTCGGTTTCGTGCAACAGGCGCATGCTGATGATGCGCAGTCGGTCGTTGGTCCACTCCATGAGCGCGCGGTTGAGGCGCAGCTTCGGGATGGATTTCCCCGGCATGCCGAAGCTGCCGCGCGTGAGCATGATCTGGAACGGGCGGGCGTCGGTGCGGGGCAGCAGGCTGACCTCGGTGCCGTCGAGCCAAAGCGACGGCGCGGTCGGCTCGCCGTAGACGATCCTCAGCTTGTTGATCGTGTTGCGCTCGAAGGCGATGACGCCCGGCACGAGTGAATCACTTTCGAATCTCGCGGAGGTGCCGGCGACGGGCTCGCGCAGGTTGAGCACTCCGTCCTGAGCCTTGAGTTCCTCGCCGATCAGGGACTTGCTGAGCAGCGTGCCGATCGACACGTCGGCCTGGATGCCGCGGATGTTCATCTGCCGCAGCCGGGAGCCTTCCGGCCACTCGAGTTTGAGCAATTGGGCGCTGGCCGCAACGGGATTGACGCGGAACTGCGTGATCTCGGCTTTCGCGCCGGTCGTTCGGGTGATGATGCCGGTGAGCCGGTCGAGATAAGCCTTGCTGTTGCTGTAGAGCAGCGCGCCGCCGCCGCCGATCATCAAGGCCAACAGGACGAGCACCGCGGTGGTCACCTGGATCATGCGTGCCCTGCGCCGACGGCGGATCGCGTCACGATGCGGTTGCTGTGAGCGGCGCTTGCGCTTGCGCACGCGGACCACCTGGCTGCCGTCGTCGCGGGTCAACAGCTCGCGCTCGGGATGCCCGCCGCTCTGTGATGGCTGGTGCTTCAGCCGCTCCATCATCTCGTCGATGGAGTATCTGTCGGGCTGATGATCAGAGGGTGGCATGGGATTCCGGAGGAAGGCGGTTTGCGGTCGTCAGCGGTCGCGATACGGCCTGCCGGTGGGATCGAGCAGCTCCACCTGCACCAGGAACACCAATGCGGAAGTCACCGGGTTTTTTGCCTTGGAGCGGAACAGCCGGCCCATCAGCGGAACATCCCCGAGCACCGGCACCTTGTCCTCCGTGTTCTGGATGCTGTCGGTCATCAGCCCGCCGATCGCGATGGTCGCTCCGTCGGCGATGGTCACCTGGGTGTTGGCGCGCCGCGAGCTGAAGACCGGCATGAGGATGGCATTCTCGGTGATCGGCACGGAGATCGTCCTGCCGAGCGCGTCGGTCGTGGTGGTGTTGATCGGGCTGCCGTAGTTCACAAACCCGTCGAATTCGATGAACGACGGATTGATGGTGACGTCGATCGTCCGCTTCGACGAATCGACCACGGGGAGCACCTCGAGGGTGATGCCGGTGTTCTTGGTTTCGAAGGCGGTGGGCGTTGCGGGGGTGACGGGGAACGCGCCGCTGGTCGAGCCGACGCTGTTGGGCAGTTCGGGCGGTTCGTATTCCGTCGGGTAGATGAACTCGCGGATGATCTCGATGGTCGATGCCTGACCGTTGCGGGTGACGGTGGACGGCTGGGCCATGATGTCGATGCCCTTCTTCTGATCGAGTCCGCGCAGGATCATTTGCGCTTCGCCGTCGCTGAATAATCCGGTGAGGGCGAGCACGCCCGGAGCGACCGAGCTTTGCTGACGCCCGCTCTGGCTGGCGATGAGCGAGTCGATGGAATCGCCCGTCGATGCGCCGTCGCCGGAGCGCAGTCCGCCGGTGACGATGTTGGACACCTGTTGTCCCGGGTCGGTGGGGATGCCGGGGATTGAAGTCGATCCGACGGGGTTGATGAAATCGGCGTTGGTTCTGGCGAGGCCGTTGCCGATGGTGCCGCCGGCGGCGAAGAGATGGTTGGCGCTGAGTCCGAACGGCGAGACCAGCCAGTCGAAGCCGAGTTCCTCGAGGTTGTGTTGCTCCGTGCGGATCAATTTCACCCGCACGGCGACCATGACCGGCTCGGTTTGCGACACGGTGTCGATCATCTGCGCGATGATTTCCTGGTTTGCCTCGGTGTTGGTGATGCGCAGCGTGTTGGTGGAAGGATTGTAGCTCGCGCCGGCTCCGTCGGGGAATGCCACGCCCTGGGCTTCCAGGACTTCGCGGGCGGTGAGGCGCTTGGCCAGCAGTCCGGTCTGTGCCGACGACTCGGCAAATGGATCGGCGGAAGCGCTGCCGGCTTCGGATGTCGCGCCCAGTGATGTCAGGAAATCCGGCGGCACGCGGTACGTGCGTGTGACCAGCGCGTCCGAAACCGATCCTGCCGCAGTGAAGATCACCGCGAATCCGTCGCTGCGGAAATCGGTGCGCGTCATGTCGGCGATGATGCGCAGCACCTGCCGCAGCGGGACATTCGTGAGTTGCAGGTCGAAGCGCGCGGCCCGGATGCGCCGCGCGGCCTCCTCGCCCCCGGCGGCGAGATTGATGTTGAAATTGACGCCCTCTCCGCCGGTGAGGTCGCGCGTCACGGCGCGCAGGTAATCGATTGCTTCCTCGAGATTCGCTTGGTCGAGCGCCACTCTTGGAATCACCAGTTGGTCGAGCCGCGCGGCAAGCGTCACGGATTCATCGGCGGTTGCCGGTGTGTCATCGAGGCCCGTCACGGCGACATCACCGACGGGTGGTGTCTGGCTTTCCCAGGCGGCATCGACCTGCGCCAACATCTCGGCGCGGGTGTGGTCGTGGGCTGCCGCACGATGACCGCTTTTCGCCGCTGCGTTGCGTTCCATGCCGCGCCTTGCGGCGTGGTTGGTGGGATCGATGCGCAACACTTCTTCGAAAAACGCATCCGATTTGTCGTAATCACCGAGCTGATGGGCGCCGTCGGCTTGATAGAGCAGGCGGCGGACCTCGTCGATGTCGCGCGCATGATCGGCGCTCGACGCCGGATTGTTGCGGATCGGATCGTCGAGGTCGTCGAGCATGCGCTTGATCGACGGGTGATCCGGGGCGAGCGCCACCGCCTGATCGAGTGCAAGCCGCGCTGCAGCGGGGTCGCCGCCCTGTGCACGTTTGCGAGCATGCTGCACCGACGCCTGCACCAACCGCTCGATGGCCGCTTCGCGATGGGATTCAAAACCGCTCGCATTCGTGAGCGCCTCCACCGCTCCGCGATACGCATGTGCCGCGTCGTCGAATCGATCCGCCCGATAGGCCGCATCGCCGCGCTCCAGGAAGAGTCGCGCTTCATCGACCACGATGGCCGCATCCGCATTGGCCACAGCCGGATTCGGCGCTGTGCTGGGTCCCGCGTGGGTGCTTCCCACGGCCAGCGCGAGTGTAGTCCATGTGGTCACAGCCCACCTGCCTGCGATGTTTCCTCTGAAGATCTCCATGGTCCGCGGCTCTGCCGAACCTCACCGTAGCGGCCTAGCCCCGGCTAGGTAAGTGCAAAATCCGGAAAATCCTTACCACCGCCGCGTTCGGAACCACTGTGGAAATTCCAGCTGGACTTCCATTTGCGGCCGGGCCGGGCGTGCGGGCCAAACTGCTCGCAGGCGTCGCGAAAGCATCGGGCGCACCCGGTGGAGCAAGCAGCGGAGGGTGGGGCGGGTGAGGCGCATGAGAAATTTGTTCTCATGAACACTTTGTCGGGTCAAGCGGGAAATCGAAAAAAAGATGGTCCGGGATGGCCCGGTTTGCGGTTGCCTTGGATTGAATTCGGCGGAGTTCTGGCAACGATTTCCGTGACCGGTTCATCCGGTGAACGCCACCGCGGGCACGCCGCGGACGCCGAGGCCGCGGACGACCAGCAATCGTCCGGCGTGCTCCTCCCGGGCGGTTTTGTGGATGCCGGTGGTGACGTAGAGGTCGGTCAGGTCGGGTCCGCCGAAGGTACAGGCGGTGGTTTCGAGACAGGGGAGGGCGATGCGGTGCAGTTCGTTGCCGTTGAGCGGATCGAAGCACGACACGCAGCCGCCGTGGCAGAAGGCGATCCACAGCCGACCATCGGCATCGACGGTCATGCCGTCGGGTGATGCGTCGATGTGTGCGGTGGAAAACGCAGTGCGCGGGTGGCGCAGCGAGCCATCGGCCGGATCGTAATCGAAGGCGAGCACCTCGCGTCGCGGGGTGTCGATGTAGTGGCAGGTGCGGCTGTCGGCCGACCAGACGATGCCGTTGGAGGTGGTCACCGGTCCGAAGGCGTCGTGCACCGAGAGATCCGGGTCGAGCCGGTAGAGCCGTGCCGCACCGGGCTTGCGCGTGAGACTCATCGTGCCCGCGAAGAATCGTCCGTCGGGCGAACACTTGCCGTCGTTGAACCGGTTGCCATCGATGCCGGCCTCGGGGTCGGCCACCGGAGAGAGAGCGCCGCTTTCCTCGTCGAGGAAGAAGATCCCGCGATCACCGGCGACGACGAGGCCACCGCGGGTGCGTGGCACGACCGTGCCGACACGCTGGCCGACATCCCAGGACCGGTGCGTGTCGTGCTCCGGATCGTAGCGGTGCACGGCGCGACCCTCGATGTCGACAAAGTAGAGCGCGTCACGCCACCAGAGCGGGCCTTCGCCCCATTGGCAGTGCGACGATCCTGCGAGCTCGATGCGGACCATGGCTGCATGCTGATGATTTTCCGCACGGACGTCATTCCAATTGTGCGGAGGGTGGTCGGTCGACGCGGCTTGACACGCGGATGTCGGCCGTGCGTGTTCTCAAGTGGTGATGGATGACGAAGGGATCCTGTATGTGGCCACGGGTGCCACGGCGTTGGACGAGGCGGTGGCCAGCGCGCGGGCCGGCAGACCTCATGCGGGCGGTCGTCCGATCGCGGTGTGCACCGATCTCGTCGGCGAAGCGGAACGCGCGGGTGTGTTCGACCGCATGGTGCCGCATCCGTGTCCGGTGCGCGGCTATCGTGACAAGATCCCGCCGCTGGTCGACCTGCCGTTTTCCGTCACGCTGTATCTCGATGCGGACGCACGGCTCGTTTCCGCTTGCGACGGGATGTTCCGCATGCTCGAGACTTACGATTTTGCGGCCGCGCACGCACCGGTCAGGAAACCGGAGGGATGGAACGATCCCGCCGTGCCCGATGCGTTTCCCGAATTCAACTCGGGCGTGATCCTGTTGAAGCGCTCGCCGCTGCAACGGGCCTGCATCGAGCTTTGGCTGCGACGCTACGATCAGGTCGGCCAAGACTGGGACCAGGCTGCGCTGCGATCGGCCGTGTGGGAGGCGGCGACAGGCGGACTGCGCGCGGGCGTACTGCCTCCCGAGGCGAATCTTCGCACCACCAAGCCGTGGATCGCGGGCAAGGGAATGCGTGTGATCATCGTGCATGGCCGGATCCCCGAGGCCGAGCGCGATGGATTGCTTTCGTATCTCAACGACGATTGCGAGCGGTTCCGCAGCTCGGACGAGTGGCGTCGCCTTCGTCCGGAAACGAGGATTCTGCCGAATGAGGGCGGGTCGCAGGCGATGCGCGCGCGATCGCCCGGGGTCGGCGGACTGCGAGATCTCGCGCAGCGACAGTCGGCGGCGTTGCCCGAGCGCCTGCGCGATGTCGATGCGCGCTGGCCGGACGCCGATGACGAACCGCTGCCTTGTGAAGATCCGGTGTTCGTCCTTTCCGCGGGATGGCGTTCGGGTTCCACCTTGCTGCAGCGCATGATCCTCACCGATGGGCGCGCGCTCATCTGGGGCGAACCGTTCGCGCATGCGGCCCCGGTCCAGCACCTCAGCGCGATGTGGCGGGCGTTCACGGCTGAGTGGCCCAACCTCCGTCACGTCACACCGCCTGCGGATGCCGCGCTGCATGATTCGTGGGTCGCCAACCTGTCGCCTCAGGTGCGCGACTTGCGTGCGGGTCACCGACGGTTCTTCGATCGCGTCTTCGGCGATCCTGCACGGCGCATGGGACGCGACACCTGGGGCATCAAGGAAGTGAGATGGGACACGCAGCACGCGGTCTGGCTGCGCTGGTTGTTTCCAAAGGCGAGGTTTCTGTTTCTGGTCCGCGATCCCCGCGACGCCTACGCCAGCTATCGGCCGCGCGGACCCTGGTTCTTCCGTTGGCCGGACCTGCCGGTGCGCGGTGCCACGGCATTCGCGGGCGTTTGGTCGCACCTCGCCGGTGACTTCCACCGCCATCATCGCGAAGTCGGCGGACTGCTCTTGCGCTACGAGGATCTGGAGCGCGAGACCAGCCGCATCCGCGAGCATCTCGGATTGCAGGTGGCCGCGCCTTCCGCACTCGTGCGCGAGCCGGGCCATGCGGTGGTCAGGCATGGCGCACGCATCGGCCTCATCGAGCGCATGCGGCTCCTGCGTCACACCGCGGTCGTGCGTCGATGGTACGATTATTGAGCCGCCCGTTTCCCATGACTGCGCCTTGCTCCATTCCCGTGTTGTGGATCAACCTTCGTCGCTGTGTGCAGCGGCGTCGCCGCATGGAATGGGCGCTCGCATCCGGCGGCTGGATTCACCAACGTGTCGAGGCGATCGATGCACGTGATCCGGCATTCCGGTTTCTCGCCGTTCCCGATCCGTTCCGTCGCGGTACTTGGTTTCCCGGTGTGCGCCGACTGGAGGAACGCCATCCGCTGCGGCGCACGACACGCTCCGAACTCGCATGCTCGGCAAGCTGGCGGCTCGCGTTGTGGATGGCGGCCGACGCCATGGAGCGGCACGGCATCGAGCAAGTGCTGATGCTCGAGGACGATGCCGGTGCCTGCATGGCCGCTCCGCACACCTGGCCGTTCGTCCTCGACGAAGTGGTCGCCGCCGCCGATCGGGAGTCGACGCGCTGCGGGATTCCATGGACGTTGATCCAGCTCGCCCCGACACACGCCGGAGTGAGGCGGCAGTTGCATCAGCAATGGAAAACCTACGGCTCCAGCGCGCTGCTGCCCCACAAGGAGGAAATCCGATCGCACGGCAATTCCGCGGTGCTGGTGCACCGTCGCGCGCTGACGCATCTCGCGTTTTCCCGAGCGCCCGATCCGTCCGCACGCCTCCAGTGGCTGCGCCACCCGTGGCCTGTGCGTCCGGTCGCCGACAAGTGGATCTACGCGCTGATGCCGGCCCGCAGTGTCCGCGTGCTTGCGTTTCCATTGTTCTGTCCCGATGCCAGCGGATCACAGCTCCACCCCGCCGATGTTGCGCAATTCCATCATCCTTCGCGCACCGCCACGCTCGACCTCTGGCGCAACGACGGACTCGATGCGCTCCTCGACGCCCAAGGACGATGGGACGCGATCGGCGAATCCGATGAACCCGCAGGCAAACCGCAATGATGAGCATTGGCGAACAAACGGCAACCTGGTGTCGCGAAGCGGTGGCCCGCGCGCTCGACCTTGTCTATCCTGCCGAATGCGCGCTCTGTCGCGTGCCGTTGGATCACGGATGCGCGCTATGCGGTGAATGCGCCGCCGACCTCCCTTCACTGCGCGAGCCGTTTTGTCCGACCTGTGGATTGGCCTTTGATGGTGCGGTCGATCGTGCGATCGATTGCCCGAATTGCGCGAAGTCATCGTTGCGCTTCGAGTTCGCCCGACCGGCGATGACGCGCGACCCGAGGACGCTTGATCTCATCCACCGGCTGAAATACGGAAGGGAAATCCACCTCGCCGATCCGCTGGCGGGACTTGCCATGCGTGCATTCGATGACCCTCGTCTTGCCCGTGCCTTGGAGTTGCGCTGGCCGTTGGTTCCGGTGCCGCTGCATCGCTCAAAGCTGCGCCAGCGTCATTTCAACCAGGCTGCGGAAATCGCACGCGGGCTCTCCAAACGCACCGGGCTGCCGCTGATCGCCGCTCTCGCACGCACGAGGCGCACCGACACCCAGACCATGCTCGGACGCGGCGCGCGGATGACCAACCTCAAAGGAGCCTTCGACCTGACGCGATCCGGTCGGCGCGGATTGGAGACGGCTCGGGACGGCGCCATACTCATCGACGACGTGCTCACCACTGGATCCACCCTCGACGAATGTGCCAAAGTCCTGCGCAAGGCAGGCGTTCGCACGGTCGTTGCCTTGACCGTGATGCGCGGCTGAGTCGCCCGTGCAGCATGGCAATGCATGAAGCGGCCGGGGGATCCGCAATCCGGTCCAACCGACTTTGTGGATGGGCCCGCGGTTCAGTCCGGATGTTGCGTTGCGGGGAGTGCCTCGATTGGAGGGCTCTCAATCTGCAATCGTCCTGCGCGACGGCGCAGATGTGTACCGCCCGGCAAGTTCGTTGCCGCGGCTGTCGCGGGGTCGAGCAGGGCGAGTGCGCGATCGAGCAGGGCGCGGTCGATGCCGGTGATGCCATGGTTCGTCAGGAAATCATGCAGCGCGCGTCGTTGCAGCGGCACGGGCAGCGTGCGCAGCGCGGGAATATGGATGCGGCCGGCTGGATCGAGCACGCGTGCCGCAGTGACGAGATCGCGTTCCATCGCGTCGATCTCTGCCATGTCGTCGGCCGCACGCACGAGTGCGGCGACGGGATCGCGTCCGGTGATGCGCGCGAGCAGCGGCAGCGCTTCGTGGCGCATCCGGTTGCGCACACCGATGGCCTCGGCATTGGTGGCGTCCTCGCGCCACGTCAGTTTTCGTTCACGCAGCCACGCCACGAGGTCGGCGTGCCGCACATGCAGCAACGGGCGGATCACCTGCATCCCGATGCCGTCCATCGTCATCACGTGCCCGGACTTCATGCCGCGGGGTCCGCGCGATCCGCGCAGCAGGTTCCACAGCACGGTTTCCGCTTGGTCGTCGGCATGATGGGCGAGCATCAGGCGGCGGCAGCGATGCCTGCGGGCGCACGAAGCGAAGAACGCGTGACGTGCCATCCGCGCCGCGGTTTCGAGCGAAGTGCCCGAGTTTTTCATGAGTCGGCGCACGTCCGCGCCGCCGGATTCACACGGCAGGCCGAGCTTCGCCGCGGTGCGTTCCACAAAGCGTTGGTCTGCCGACGAGGCCGCGCCGCGCAGCCGGTGGTTGAGGTGGCAGACCACGAGGTTGCGCCACCCGGCATCGATGAGCAAGTGGAGCAGTGCGGTGGAATCCGCACCGCCGGAGACGCCCACGAGATGGCGCGCGCGCCGCGATGCGGCGTGAAGCCGGAGGAAATCCTGCGAGCTCATTCATGCCGATGATGCACTTCCGCCACCGTCGCGCAATCTCCTTGCCCGCGCGGGTGCCCCGGCTCTTGATCGCGCGCATGGAAAATCCGTTGTTCCACCCGTTGCAACTCGGCCCGCTCACGCTGCCCAACCGCATCATCATGGCTCCCCTCACGCGCTGCCGCGCCTCGGCCGACCGCGTGCCGAACGATCTCATGGCGCGGCACTACGCCGCACGCGCCGCTTTCGGGCTGATCTTGTCCGAGGCCACCTCGGTGTCGCCGATGGGGGTGGGCTACGCCGACACGCCCGGCATCTGGTCGGCCGCGCAGGTCGAGGGATGGAAACGGGTCACCCGCGCCGTCCACGACGCGGGCGGACGCATCTTCCTCCAACTCTGGCACGTCGGCCGGATTTCCGATCCGATGTTTCTCGACGGCGCGCTGCCGGTGTCCTCGAGCGCGGTCGCCGCGCCGGGCCACGTCAGCCGTGTGCGGCCCAAGAAGGCGTTCGTCACGCCGCGCGCGCTGGAAACCGCGGAGATCGCAGGCGTGGTCGAAGACTACCGGCGGGGCGCCTCGAATGCGGTCGACGCCGGCTTCGACGGTGTCGAGATCCACGGGGCCAATGGCTATCTGATCGACCAGTTCCTGCAGGACGGCTGCAACCACCGCGACGATGGATACGGCGGATCGATTGAAAACCGCGCGCGGTTCATGATGGAGGTGGCCGATGCGGTGATCTCCGTGTGGGGGGCGGACCGCGTGGGCATGCATCTTGCGCCGCGTTGCGACGCGCACGGCATGGGTGATTGCGATCCGGCCGCGCTCTTCGATCACGTCGCGCGCGAACTTGGTCGCCGCCGGTTGGCCTTCCTCTGTGCGCGCGAGTCGCACGACCGGCCCGCGCTGGGTCCGGCGATCCGCCGCACCTTCGGCGGTGTCTTCATCGCCAACGAGGGATTCACCGCCGCCACCGCGCGCGAGGTGATCCACAACGGCGATGCCGACGCGGTCGCGTTCGGCAAGTCCGCGATCGCCAATGCTGATCTGGTCGCGCGGATCCGCGGGGATCTGCCATGGAACGAGCCAGACATCGGCACGTTCTACGACGGCGGCGCCAAGGGCTATGTCGATTGATCAGGAAACCGCGATCAGCAACCCGCGGCATTCCCGGTCGTCGTTCGCGCAGTCCGCATGAAAAGAAGCGGCCGGATGCCACTGTCGTGACACCCGGCCGATCGGATTCGCACTCGCGAGCGCTTATTGCTGGCCCGGCGTCCACTCCTCGGACGCGGCTGCGGCGAGGTTGAACGCTTGTTCGAGGCCGACCATCTCGCTCGACGGTCGCAGGCTTTCGAAGCTCGCGCTCTCCTTCTTGAGCTGCTCTTCCGAGTAGCCCACCGCCTTGATCGACAGACCGATGCGGCGTTCGAGTTTGTCCACCTTGATCACGCGGGCCTCCACCGGGTCGCCCACCTTGATCACGTCCTTGACCTTCTGGACATGGTCCTCGCTGAGTTGCGAGATGTGGATCAGGCCGTCGATGTCGCCGTCCAGGCTGACGAACGCGCCGAAGGTCGCGATCTTCGCCACGGTGCCCTTGACGAGGTCGCCCACCTTGAAGCGGTTGTCGATGATGCTCCAGGGATCCTCCTCGAGCTGTTTCATGCCGAGTGAGACGCGTTGGTTGGCCTTGTCGATCGCGAGCACGACCGCTTCGACCTGGTCGCCCTTCTTGAGCACTTCCGACGGATGGTTGATCTTGCGGGTCCACGACATGTCGGAGACGTGGATCATGCCGTCGATGCCCTCCTCGAGTTCGACGAAGGCACCATAGGCGGTGAGGTTGCGCACCGGGCCCTTCATCGTCGCGCCCACCGGATAGCGCAGCTCGATCTCGTCCCACGGATTCGACTCGAGCTGGCGCACGCCCAGCGAGATTTTCTGCTCGTCGATGCTGATGCCCAGCACCACCGCCTGGATCTCCTGGCCGATTTCGAGCACGTCGCTCGGGCGCGTGATGCGCTTGACCCATGACAGTTCGGAGACGTGGACGAGGCCTTCGACGCCGCGCTCGAGTTCGACGAACGCGCCGTAGGGCAGCAGCTTGGTGACGCGGCCCTTGACCTGCTGGCCGATCGGGTACTTGCGCTCGATGTCCTCCCACGGGTTGTCCGACATCTGCTTGAGGCCCAGCGAGACGCGTTCCTTGTCGCGGTCGACGTCGAGAATGACCACCTCCACCGACTGGCCGATGTGGAGAAGTTCGGAAGGATGGTTGATGCGGCCCCACGACATGTCGGTGATGTGGAGCAGGCCGTCCATGCCCTGCAGGTCGACGAACGCGCCGAAGTCGGTGAGGTTCTTGACCGCGCCGACGACCTTGTCGCCGATCTTGACGCTCTTGAGGAACTGTTGGCGAAGCTCGGAGCGCTCGGCCTCGATCACCTCGCGGCGGGAGAGCACGATGTTCTTGCGCTCGTCGTTGACCTTGACGATCTTGAATTCAAAGACCTTGCCGAGGTATTCGTTGAGATCCTTCGGAGGAATGATGTCGACCTGCGATCCGGGCAGGAATGCCTCGACGCCGACGTTGACGGTGAGTCCGCCCTTGACGACTCCCTTGACCTTGCCGCGGACGAGTCCGCCGTCTTGGAAGACCTTGACGATCTTCTCCCAGTTCTGTTTGTGGGCGGCCTTCTCCTTCGAGAGGACCACCATGCCCTCCTCGTTTTCGAGTTTCTCGAGGAGCACTTCGATTTCGTAGCCGATTTCGATTTCGTCGTCCTCGAATTCGTTGGCGGGAATGGCGCCTTCGGACTTGTATCCGATGTCGACGAGCACGACCTGTGGTCGGATCTCGAGGATGGTGCCTTTGACGATCGATCCTTCGCGGAATTCGCGGAATCGGGAATCGATCAGGTCGTTCAGTTCGGTATTGGCGGGTTCGGCGGTTGCGGAACTCATGCGGGTGTCGGGGTTGGGGGTTGGTTGTGGGTTCGTTTTCCTTCCGGCGTCGCCCCGTGGTGGATCCCGCAGGCACCGGGGCTCCAACCGCCGGCGGGAAAAGAAAAACGGACGGAAATTCTAGGTTCCGCAACCCGGGTGGCAAGGCCAAAGCGGCGAATGGTCCGCAATTTCGTCGGCATCTCCGAGAATCGCGCCCGGCGGCCGGTCCGGCACGGGTTTCCCCGGTGCTTGCCGGGATCGTGACCGGCGTGTTAGGCAGCGATCGCGCGGAGGACTTCCGCGCCCAGCGCCGATGAGCCACCGCACCTCCCCGTCCGACATCGAAGGCATGCCGCCGGGCGTGCCGCACATCATCGGCAACGAGGCGGCCGAGCGGTTTTCGTTCTACGGGATGAAGGCGGTGCTGGCCGTCTTCATGGTGAACTACCTGCACTTGATGGATGGTCACGGGGCGGCGGGCATGAGCGAGGCCGACGCGACCGCGCGGGTCCATCTCTTCAATGGTGCCGTCTATCTCACCCCGTTGCTCGGCGCGCTGCTCGCCGACATTTTCATCGGCAAGTACCGGACGATCATCCTGTTGTCGCTGGTGTATTGCGCGGGTCACGCCGCGCTCGCCTGCATGGGGCTCTTCGGCGACTCGCCGTGGTGGCTCGCGGCGGGCCTGGGCCTGATCGCGCTCGGATCGGGAGGGATCAAACCCTGCGTCTCGGCACATGTGGGCGACCAGTTCGGCGTGCGCAACGCCCATCTGCTGCCGCGGATTTTCAATTGGTTCTACTTCTCGATCAACATCGGTGCCTTTCTCTCGATGCTGCTCACGCCTTGGCTGCTCGAGTGGTACGGTCCGCACTGGGCCTTTGGTGTGCCCGGGGTACTCATGGCGCTGGCCACCCTGGTGTTCTGGATGGGGCGTCGGCGCTTCGTGCATGTGCCGCCCGCCGGCCGGGGGTTTTTGCGCGAGGTGTTCAGCGGCGAAGGCGTGCGTGCGATGCTCAAGCTGCTGCCGCTTTATCTCTTCGTCGCGATGTTCTGGGCGTTGTTCGATCAGACCGGATCCACCTGGGTCTTCCAATCGCAGGACATGGACCGGCGGTTTCTCGGTTTCGAGTGGCTGCCCGCGCAGATCCAGTCGCTCAACTCGGTGTTTGTCCTCACTTTCATTCCGCTCTTCGCCTACGTGGCTTATCCGCTCGGCGACCGCGTCTGGAAACTCACCCCGCTGCGCAAGGTCGGGCTCGGCCTCTTCCTGATGACCGCGTCCTTCATCGTGGTCGCGCAAATCCAGGAGTGGATCGACGCCGGTCAGCGCCCGAGCATCGGCTGGCAGATCCTCGCTTACGCACTGCTCACCATGGCAGAGGTGATGGTGGCCATCGTCTCGCTCGAGTACGCTTACACGCAGGCGCCCAAAACCATGAAGTCGCTGCTGATGTGCTTCTATCTCGCGGCGGTATCGGTCGGAAACTTCTTCGTTGCCGGGGTCAACCGCGTCATCCAGATCCCGGATGCGGCGGCCGCGCAGCTCGCGCAGGCCACCGCGGCTTTGCCGGACGATTGGCGCAAGGCGCCGCGTACCGTTGTCCTTCCCGGATACGACGGAGCCACCGGCACGCAGGACGATCTGGTGCAGAGGCTCGAGGATGGACTGCCGGTGTCACTCGAGATTCCCGGGATGGAAATCTTCGCCATGGCGGCCTCGCGCATCGAAGAGCATGCGATTGCCAACCGCGGCGCGTTTCCGAAGGAGGACGAAGTCGCGCCGATGATCGCCGGGCTGCGTGATCCCTGGGGCTCGCCGTTGCGGTACAGCATCCTCAATTCATCGCGGGTGCGACTCGTCAGCGACGGACCCGACCGCAAGACAGGCACGCGGTGGGACACCGGCCTCATCATCGAGGCTCCCGCGCCTGCGCACGCGAGGGAGCCGTTCTGGGCCGACGCACTGCATCCGTCTGAAACCTGGCTGGAACGCCGTGAACGGGAACTTGGGATCATGAAGACCGCGGTCGATCCGTTGGCGCCCGCCGGATTCCAACGCTCGGCGTTTTCCGGCGGACAATCACGCCTTGAGGGAGCCGCGTATTTCCGGTTCTTCATCTGGCTGATGCTGGGCACCGCGCTTGCCTTCATCCCATACGCGCTGCTGTACCGGCCGAAAACCTACCTGCAGGACTGATGCGGATGAACGCGATTTCCGTCTGCGATTTCCGTCGGAAATCGCTTGGCATGCCGTGCGGGTTTTCTAACATCCGTTGAAAGGAGAATGTTCCACTGAAAAGGAAGTTTCCATTGGATTGAACAAGCCGACCCGCCATGCAAAGCCACTTGTATCTCTCGCTTATTCCCGAAGCGCTGGTGCTCTCGCAACTTCCCCCTGCTAAATTCGGCTCCTACATGGCCACCGGGTCGAAGCGCCAGATCGAAGGACCCGCGGTGTTCATCGAAATCGACCAGTCCGCCGATCTCTCGGCATTCCGAATGGACGAGGCCTATGCGCGCTGCAAGACGCACCGCGACGGGTCGCCGCGCCGCTCGGTGTATGTCGCCGTCTTCAACGTCTTGCCGCGTCTGCCGCTCGCGGCGCTCGGCCGCGCGTACCTGACCACGCCGGCCGGGATCACGCTCGCGCTCGACGAGGCGCCAGCGCCGTCGCTCGCCCAGGACCGCTACCACCTCTATCAGGAACTTGGCCCCGTCTATCCGCGTGTGGCCAGCAGTCTCGAACCGCGTGAGTTCTGCACTTGCGTCACGTCGATGGACAATCCGGTGTCGCTGCCGCGCCTCGCATTCATCGACTTCAAGCTCGGCGGCCTCGCGACCGACTGTGAGGCCGCGCTCACCGAAAGCCTGCCCTACCAGAATCTCGACCATCTGCGCGAATGCCTGCGGTCGCTGCGCGACCATCCCGAACGCAAGACCAAGACGGTCTACCGCGGCATGCGGCCGGACATCCTCTTCTCCCTGATCCGCAGCGGACTCTACCTCGGCGATGCCGGCGGCATGAAGTTTTACCCCGTGCCCGATGAAGCAACGCTCGAGTCCGAACACCACCTCTGGTGGCACTCGGCACAGGCCGTCAGAGGCTACTGATCCGCACATTCTTTGCCGTTATGCGCACCAAGCCGCGGCTCACGGCGCCATCTCATCATACCCCCGCAATCCACTTCGAATCATGAATCCACTCCACACCATCGCACCACTGCTTGGCATCATCGGACTGTTCTTCGCCTATCTCACCTATCGCCGCATCATTCGTGAGCCGGGCGGTGACGGGCGGGTTGCTGAAATTGCCGGTGAAATCCACTCGGGCGCGATGGTCTTCATGCGCCGCGAACTCATGCTCATCGGCGGTTTCGCAGTGCTGGTCAGCCTGCTGCTCGCCCTCAAGGATCCCTGGGAATCACTCGCCTTCGCGCTCGGTGCCGTCGCGTCCTCGGTGGCCGGATTCGTCGGCATGATGTCCGCCACCCAGGTCAACGTGCGCACCACGCTCGCAGCGCACCACAAGGGTGCAGGCGCCGCGCTCACCACGGCATTCTTCGGCGGATCCATCATGGGGCTCACGGTCGCCTCGATGGGACTCCTCGGCGTCGGCGGTTTGTTCCTGCTCTTCGGGCAAAATGAGAAAGACGTCCACATCATCCACGGCTTCGCCATGGGAGCCTCGCTCGTGGCGATCTTCTACCGCATCGGCGGAGGCATCTTCACCAAGGCCGCCGATGTCGGAGCCGACCTCGTCGGCAAGGTCGAATCCGGCATCCCCGAGGACGATCCGCGGAATCCGGGGGTGATCGCGGACAACGTCGGCGACAACGTCGGCGACGTGGCGGGCATGGGAGCCGATTTGTTCGAGTCGTACTGCAACGCAATGATCGCCTCGCTAGCCATTGCAGCCACCCTCGCGCTGGCCGACTGGCAGTCGCTGGCCATCTCGCGCGAGAGCCTGATGTTTCTCCCGCTCGCACTCGCCGCCACCGGTCTCGTCTGTTCGCTCGCCGGTATCGGATTGGTCAAGATCGCCTCAGGCGCGCAACCGGCGCGGGCGCTGCGCACCGGTACCATTGGCGCGGCGGTCCTCTTTGTGGTGCTCGCCGCTTGGGTGATTCGCCATCTCGGAGTGGAACCCAAGGTTTGGTATTGCGTGCTGATGGGTTCGGTCGGCGGCATCGCCATCGGCCTTTCCACCGAATACTTCACCGGTGGCGCACCGATGCGGTCGATCGCGAAATCCGCCCTCACCGGTGTGGCCACTGTCATGATCCGCGGCATGGCCGTCGGTATGGTGTCGGTCGTGATCCCGCTGGCGGTTGTCGCGCTCGTCATCCTCGGTGCCAGCCACAATGCCGGCCTGTTCGGCGTGGGCATCGCCGCGGTCGGCATGCTCGCCACGATCGGCATCACGATGAGCATCGACGCCTACGGGCCGATCGCCGACAACGCCGGCGGCATCGCCGAAATGGCCGGTCTCGGAAAACAGACACGCTCGATCACCGATAAACTCGACGAAGTGGGCAACACCACCGCCGCCATCGGCAAGGGATTCGCCATCGGCGCGGCCTCTCTCGCCGCACTGGCCATCATCGCCGCGTTCATCAATGTCGTCAGGCAGCACAATCCCGGGTTCCAACTGCTGGTTTCCGATCCCAAGGTTCTCACCGGCATCTTCATCGGCGGATTCATCCCGTTTCTCGTCAGCGCCCTGTCCATGACCGCCGTCGGCGAGGCCGCTCAGGAAATGATCGGGGAAATCCGGCGGCAGTTCCGCGAGATCCCCGGGTTGCTCGAAGGAACGGCCAAACCGGATTCGGCCACCTGTGTGCGCATCGCCACGGACGCGGCGATCAAACGCATGATCCTGCCGGCCGCGGTGGCGATCGGCTCGCCGGTCGTCGTCGGCTTCGGCTTTGGCGCGGTCACGCTCGGCGGCATGCTCGTCGGCGCGCTGCTCAGTGGCGTGCTGCTCGCGCTCTTCATGGCCAATTCCGGCGGCGCTTGGGACAATGCGAAGAAATTCATCGAGCACGGCAACTACGGTGGGAAGAATTCGGATCCACACCGCGCCTGCGTCGTCGGCGACACGGTCGGCGACCCGCTCAAGGACACCTCCGGCCCGTCGATGAACATCCTCATCAACGTGATGTCGATCGTCAGCCTGGTGATCGCGCCGCTGATCCATTGATCGCGGGTGCCAATCCCGGAGGCATCGCGGTGCCGATGCCGGCACTCCCGCGACACGGCTTCAGGACACTTCGGCGGTCCCGCTCTTTTTCTCCGGCCAAATCACCGACAACACGGTGGCCGCGGTGATCGTCACCAACACCACTGCCAGCGAAATCCCCTGGCTGATCTTGATGCCCTTGAGTTCGGTTTCGGCAAGGCCGAGATCATCAAGATAAGGGGGACCGGCAAGCAACAGCAGCTTCACACCGACGAAGGCGAGAATCAGGATCAGCGCGGGCTTGAGGAAACGGAATTTCGCAATCAGCGCAGCCAGGCAGAAATACAGCGCGCGCAGCCCGAGGATCGCGAAGATGTTGCTGGTGAAGACAATGAACGGATCGGGCGTGATCGCGAAAATCGCCGGAATCGAGTCCACCGCGAACACCAAATCGGTGATCTCGACCATGATCAACGCAAGGAACAACGGAGTGAAGGCCCAGCGCTTGGATAGCGATCCCGGAGGAGGGGGCAGCATGACCTCGCGTCCGGTCGTTGGATCCATGCGGTACTCCGGTGGCTGCGTGCGGCGCGTGACGAAGCGCTGACCGTCGAAGAAGGCCACGACCGGAAGAAAGCGCCGCGCGAGACGGACGAGCAGATTTTTTCCCGGATCATCCTCGGTGCGGATCAGCGCCATCTTGGCCGCGGTCACGATCAGGAAGAAGCCGAACAGAATCAGCACCCATGTGTGGGCCATGATGAGCTTGGCACCGAGCCAGATCATCACGCCACGCATTAAAAGGGCGCCGATGATGCCCCAAAACAGCACCCGGTGCTGGTATTTTGCCGGAACGGCGAAGTAGCCGAAAATGATCGCGATCACGAAAATGTTGTCCATCGCGAGCGATTTCTCCACCACGTATCCGGTCAAGTACTGCAGTGCCGCGACTTTGCCGTCGACTTCTCCGAGAACAATCCCTCCGTTCTGATAGACCGGCGTCGCCAGACCCAGACCAAGCCAGTGATGCTGGTAAGCAGCGTACACGAACCCGGTGAAAGTGAGGCCGCAGGTCAGCCACACCGCCGACCAAGCGAGCGACTCCTTCATGCTCACTTCGTGTGCCTCACGATGAAAGACGCCAAGGTCGAGTGCGAGGAAAAGCAAAACGATCGCAATGAACCCGATGTAGGCCCAATGCTTGAGATCGGTTTCAGGAAGAACAGCGGCTTGGGCGAGCAACGTATAGGCAGTCATTTGATCGGTTGATGAATCAAGCCGCGCGGGCTTGATGGCGTGACGAATGATGCCGAAACCCACTGACTGCAATCGAAATCGGCGGCTGAACGCACGGGAACTCGCCGTTGCAGGACGGTGGTCACCGGGATTGCTTGCCGGGATCGGTCTGTCGCATTTGCCGGTGCGATCGATCGGTGTGGAACCCTTGACCGAGGGCGCACCACATGGTGAGGCGGCCGCCGGAGTGTTGTGGAGCATGCGTGCGTTGCGGCTGCGGATGTGAACGAATGCTGTGGTATCCTGAAACAACGGGTGATCGGGTGACGGAGTGGTGGGGTTGGAAGTTCGGAGTGGGGCGCTCGCGATGAGTCGCATGGCTCAAGGAGCGGACATCGAGCAGACATGGGGATGCAGGTGGGATCCATGGTTTCAGCGGGCTGTGGGATGTGGCGAGGTCCGGCGCGGGAATGGTCGATCGGGGAACCCGAAGAAAGCCGGTGGATTCGGGGCAACGTGAGTCATGAGAGAAAGCTGAACACAAAGGACTGAATACATAGTGACAGACAAATTGTAGAAATCTGCGCACCTCGGGGATTGGCGCGCGGGGGAGGCGTCAGACGGGCGTGTGGTCACATGGGTGCCTTGCGTGCGTCCAGCGCGAGAAGCGCCGTCCAGTGCGACAAACTCAGGCTTCAGGCCTGCAGGACTTCGACGCCCCTGGCCTGCATGTCGCTGAGGAATCCAGGGTCGGCTCTGGAGTCGGTGATCAGGCAACTGAGCTCGCCGGGTCTGGCGAAGAAAAACGACGCCTTGCGCCCGAGCTTGGTGTGGTCGGCCATGAGCACCACGTCCTGCGAACCGGCCACCACGCGTTCTTTGAACGCTGCCTGCCGCGAGTTGCTTTCGCTCACTCCCCGCTCGGCATGCAGTCCGCTTCCCGAAAGAAACATCCGGTGGATGTTGTAGCGCTGCAATGATTTCTCGGCGGTCAGCCCGATGAACGAACGCGAACGCGGATCGAACAATCCGCCGGTGCACATGAGATCATATTGCGGCCGGTCCGCGAGGGCATTGAGGATGTTGAGAGCGTTGGTGAGAATCGTGAGCGGCAGATCGGGAAGAAACTCGACCAGTGTGAGCACCGTGGAACTGGCATCGAGAAAGATCGTTTCATTGGCCCGGATGCGTTGAGCGGCGAGTCGCGCGATCGCCCGCTTCTCGCGTCGGCGCACCCCTTGTCGTTCCGTGAAGGGCACATCGGTGCGGATCGGATCGGGTCGGCTCGCTCCACCGTGGATGCGGATCAGGTCGCCGTGGCGTTCGAGCCGTTCGAAATCCTTGCGAACCGTTTCATCGGTGACTCCGAGTGCCGACGCCACCTCGACGGTGCGCAAGGTGCCTGAGGCTTCGAGCAATTCGAGGATCCGGCGCTGACGATCGATCGCGAGCATGAAAAGGGAAATTGGATTGGCGGGGTGGGGGAATTGCGGGGAATCCGATGAAATGGCTCAAAATCAATGGGAAAATCTGCGTTTCATTGGTTATTTTTGGTTTTTTGATTGACTTGTCAACAAAAACCAACGATTCCCAAGTCGTCCGATGGCCGCAGTCCTTCCAGCCGCCCCGCCTCGCGCCGTGATTGAGCATCTGGTGCGCGAGCAGGTCTATGCGCGGCTGGGGCTGCCCTTGCCCCATGCGGCCAAGGCCCCGAATGCCCTGCTGGTGAACATTTCCGCGCGTCACTGCCACCTCACCCAAGCAGCCGTGGAGGCGTTGTTTGGTGCGGGCCATCGGCTCACCCCGATGAAGCCGCTTTACCAAGAAGGACAGTTCGCCGCGCGGGAGACGGTGACGTTGATTGGTCCACGCAGCCGCGTGATCTCGAACCTGCGCATCCTTGGGCCGTGCCGCGATCTCAACCAGGTCGAGCTGGCGTACACCGACGCGGTGTCGTTGGGTTTCGACATTCCCGTGCGGATGTCGGGTCGCATCGAGGGCACGCCCGGCTGCATGTTGATGGGTCCCGCCGGTTACTTCGAGCTCGATCACGGGGTGATCCGCGCGCAGCCGCACGTGCACATGCATCCCGACGATGCCGCGTTTTACCGGGTGAAGCATCTCGACGAGATGAAGCTCAAGGTGCACGGCCCGCTGGGCATGACGTTTGACAATCTGGTCGTGCGGGTGGATCCCGCGTTCAAGCTCGAGGTGCACATCGACACCGACGAAGGCAATGCCTGTGGTTTGAAGCCCGACACCTTTTGCGAATTGATCTGAAATCCGGAGAAACCAACGAACGAATCCATCCCCAACCCGCAACCCCCGAATCCACCCTACCATGAGCACCGCACTCGGCATGATTGAAACCCGCGGCTACGTCGGCAGCGTTGAAGCGACCGACGCAATGGCCAAAGCCGCCAATGTCCAACTGGTGAACCAGATCCAGATCGGCGGCGCCTTCATGACCGTTTTGGTCAAAGGCGACGTCGGCAGCGTGAAGGCCGCCGTCGATGCCGGAGCCGAAGCCGCCGGCCGCGTCGGCGAACTCGTCTCCGCGCACGTCATGGCGCGTCCGCATCCCGAGCTTCTCAAGCAGTTCGGCATTGCCTGAGACGTCATTCGATCCACCCCACATCCATCACACCCATGAAACAAGCCATCGGAATCATTGAAACCAAGGGACTCGTTTCCCTTCTCGAAGCCGCGGATGCGGCACTCAAGGCCGCAGACATCCGCATGACCGGCTGGGAGAAAATCGGTTCGGGTATCTGCACCGGATTTTTCTCCGGCGATGTCGCCGCGGTGAAAGCGGGTCTCGATGCCGGAGCCGCGGCCGCCGCCGTGGTCGGCAGCGTGAACTCCGTGCAGATCATCCCGCGCCCTCACGACGATCTCGCCAAGCTGGGATCGTGGCTCGGCTGATGTCCCGTGGCCGCGTCGCGCGGCTGCTGCAACCCCGTGTGGTCCGCCATGCTCGTCCTCATCGCCAACCTGGGATCGACTTCCTTCAAGTACCGTCTCTTCCGGATGGAAGGGGAGGCCGGGGAAGTGTTGGCCTCGGGCGGTGTCGAGCGTGTGGCGGATGCCGCGTCGGCGATCGGTGGTGCGCTTGACGATCTTGCCGCCGGTAAGGCGATCCCGGGTCTTGATGCGATTGACGCGGTGGGATTCAAAACCGTGCTCGGCAAAGGGCTGACCGGATGCGTTGAGGCGGACGAGCGCGTGATTGAAGCGCTTGAGGGTTTCTCGGATGTCGCGCCCGCGCACAACCCGCCGTATGCGGCCGGGATCCGGCGTTTCGCCGGGTTGTTGCCGGGCGCGAAACGCGTCGCGTTGTTCGAGACCGCATTTTACCAATGGGTAAAACCCTCGGCATCGAACTACGCGCTGCCGCGCTCGTGGCGCGATGCGGGAGTCCGGCGCCATGGATTTCACGGCGCGAGTCACAAATACGTGGCCGAGCGGTCGGCGGAGTTGCTCGGGCGCGACGACGTCGCGCGCGTTGCCCGTCGTTTGTACAGCGACGGGCCCCGGCCGGTCGCCGGCGCGCCGCTGCGCGTCATTTCCTGTCATCTCGGCGGATCGAGTTCGGTGACCGGCATTCTCAACGGCGTGGCCGTCGGCACGAGCATGGGATTTTCGCCGCAGAGCGGTCTGCCGCAGAACAACCGCGTCGGCGATCTCGACTCGGCCGCCGTTCCCTACGCGATGCGAGCGCTCGGCATCGGGCTTGATGAGGCGCAACGCCAACTCGCAGGCGAATCCGGTCTGCTCGGGTTGTCGGAAGTCTCCAACGACATCCGCGACATCGCGGCGGCCGCGGCTGCCGGGCACGACGGTGCCCGCCTCGCGATCGACCATCTCGTCCATTCGATCCGCCACTGGATCGGCGCGTTTCTCGTCGATCTCGGTGGTGTTGACGCGCTCGTCTTCACTGCGGGCATCGGCGAAAACAACGTTGCGTTGCGCGAGGCGGTTTGCGCTGGGCTCGAAGGATTCGGCATCCGCATCGATCCGCAGAAAAACGCGCAATGCCGCGCGGTCGAGGCCGACATTGCTGCTGCGGATTCGCCCGCCCGTGTCTTTGTCATTCCGGCAAACGAGGAACTCGTCCTCGCCCGCGAGGTCCGCCGGATGCTTTCCAACTGATTTTTCCCCACGTTTTTTTCCATCGAAACCAGCAACCCCCAGAACCACACCACCATGTCCAAGCCAGCAGTAGGACTCCTTGAAACCCGCGGACTCGCCTGCCTCATCGTCGGCGTCGATGCGATGCTCAAATCCGCGAATGTCGAACTCGCCGGACCGATGAAGCAGATCGGCAATGCGATGTGCAATGCGGTCGTCACCGGTGACGTCGCCGCCGTCAAGGCCGCCATCGATGCCGGTGCCGCCGCCGCATCGGATGCGGGCGAAGTCGTCAGCGCCCACGTGATCGCCCGGCCGGACGAGGCCATCGAGGGTATCTTCCCGAAGGAAGCGGCCACGCGCGCGCCGAGACGCTGATGCGATGCGCGGGCGGATCACGCGTCCGTCCGCGCCCGGTCCCACCTCCCAACCCATCCCACACGCCATGTTCCTCGCGGAAGTCATTGGTCAGGTCGTCGCCACCAAGAAAGACGAACAGATGGTCGGCAGGAAACTGCTGCTGCTGCGTCCGAAACTGGTCGATGAGAAACAGCCGACCCGGTTCAAGGACGGATCGAACACGATCGTCGCCATCGACACGGTTGGTGCCGGCGAGGGCGAGCTCGTGATGTTCTGCCAAGGCAGCTCGGCGCGCAATGCCCAAGGTCTCAAGCAGATTCCCGTGGACGCGGCCATCGTTGCGATCGTCGACCGTGTCGAGGTGATGGGCAAGACGCTCCACCCCGCATGATGTTCCGATACTGGTCATGAAGACGCTCGATCCCGAACAGCTCCGTGCCGTGGTCGAATCCGTGGTGTCGCGGATCGCCGTCGGTGCGCC
>Ga0194123_10000289_pt1 | contig 98464 bp, 92 predicted proteins | sample TA2MahsurfametaG_5_FD_155479 | JGI IMG/M metagenome (GOLD analysis project Ga0194123, IMG submission 155479) | Freshwater microbial communities from Lake Tanganyika, Tanzania - TA2015023 Mahale A surface | ecosystem: Environmental > Aquatic > Freshwater > Lake | place: Tanzania: Lake Tanganyika... | reverse complement strand
TGATATAGCGCCTGTTTTTTTCAATTCCTTACGAATAGAACCACCGCAATTCATCTCGCATGACATTCCCTCAACCTCCAGAGTAAGAAGCTTGTTTGGTATCACCTCAATAACTCTCTTCTCTTGTTTTGGTTTAGCATCCTTAATCACACTCTTTTCTACCTTGGTCGTACAAGAAAAAAATAAACAAAAAGCGGAAATTAGGTAACTAAATTTTGTCATAACGAATTTTTACTACAAAATTAATAAATCTAAATCCTATTAAACTCATTCAAACAAGAAATTCTATATTTGTATAAAATTGCTTTCAACACCAAATTACCATACAATTTGCCTTGGAAACGACTAATTGGATAAATATGTTTTTTTGGCTTTGCGGCGACTTTAGTCATTTTTTCACGGCAGACAGGCATTTTACTCCTTTGCCAAAAGGCTCCGTAGCTCAATTGTATAGAGCACTGGATTTCGGCTCCAGCGGTTGGGGGTTAGAATCCCTCCGGGGTCACAAAAGGAACCTCGACTTGAAAAAGTCGGGGTTTTTCATTAAATCGAGCTTTCGAAATAATAAGTTCGGTATAAAAGAAATAAATAGTAATTTCGATACATTAAACAGTATGAAAACAGTTATCGTTATTTTATTTCTTATTTTCACATGCTCGACCTTGATTGGACAAGAAAATTCTACTTCAAAAAAACTATATAACCCTTATGCTGACGCAAAAACGGATATTTCTAATACCATTGCGCAAGCAAAAAAAGAAAATAAACATGTTTTCTTACAAATTGGTGGAAATTGGTGTAGTTGGTGTATTGCATTTGACAAAAAAGTCAATGAAACCGAAGAATTAAAGAAAATTTTAACTGATAATTATGTGGTTTATCACCTCAATTACAGCAAAGAAAATACAAACAGTGAATTATTAAAACAAATTGGTTATCCTCAGCGTTTCGGCTTCCCAGTCTTCGTTATTCTAGATTCTGAAGGAAACCGTCTTCACATGCAAAATAGTGCCTATCTTGAGGAAGGGAAAGGACATAGCGTTGAAAAAATAAAAGAATTTTTGACGGGTTGGACACCAAAATCAATTGATCCGTTAAACTATAAGGAATAAATTCACGAAAAAAAATACTGAAATTATTTCAAATAGGTGGCGCAACCAAAATACCTTTTTTTCCAATATTCTGATCCGTTAATTTCAACGATACTAATTCCTTTGGAAGAACTGGCATGAATCATTTTAACCTCATTTCCCTTTCGTGATAAAATCATACCCACATGTGAAATTTTATCGTCGTTTTTAAAAAAGACTAAATCACCGCACTGAACATTTTCTAACTTAATTTTTGTAGCTTTTGAAAACTGATCTCCAGCAGTCCGGGGTATTGAATAACCAGCTGATTTCATGACGTGCTGAGTAAATCCACTACAATCAAATCCTTCAGAACTTGTTCCGCCCCATTTATATGGCACGCCTATATAATTGAATGCATACGAAGCCAAATCCGATCGGATTTTTGAAACTCCTTTTACATCGTTTATCCATTCTTCATTTAATGATTTAGCAATTTGAAATTTTGAAAAGTCAAAACCACTAAAAAACTGGGTAATGAGTGATGAATAATGTGGAACTAATACTTTTAGTGTAGATTGTTTTAAATCGGTCAACAAATTGTACAAATCAAACTCTAATTCAAATAGTTCATAAGAATGAGCCATTAAAAATTGTTTCCCACCTTCATCATTTTTGAATTTCTCAAGAATTTCAAATGATTGCTCCACTTTTTCTTTATTGCGCTTTAACCAAAACGTATTATTTGATTTTTGTAAACCGGAAATGGCGAAATAATACCGAGGTTCAAAGAGGTGTTTTGTTTCCTCTTTTTGCATGAGTTTGCTAGATTTACGATAAACAATTGAATAATGCTCCTGGTAATACAACTGTTCTAATTTAGCAGCAATTCGATGTTGTGCCTGTATCTCATAGACTGACGAAAAAAACAATAAAAAAAACAGTAAAATCCTCATATTTTCTCAACTACAAAATTAATTTTTAAAAATTTATTCTTTTTTTCTTTAAACAAATTAAGTCAACATAAATAAGTTGATTATTTTGTTCGTTTTTCGTTGATAAATTAATGACTTGACCGATATTTTCGAACTAAAAGAAGTGTAACTTTAACAATAAAAATTGTATGGGAAAGATAATCGCTATAGCAAATCAAAAGGGAGGAGTAGGAAAAACGACTACCACCATCAATCTTGCGGGGTGTTTGGGTGTCTTAGAATACAAAACACTTGTAATCGACGCAGACCCTCAAGCGAATGCAACATCTGGATTAGGCTTAGATCCGAAAAATTCGCGAAATATGTATGACTGCATTGTAAGTGATTTGGACCCAAGAGAATTAATTGTGGAAACTTCAAGTCCTAATTTATTTATAATTCCATCAAATATTGATTTAGTTGGTGCTGAACTTGAAATGATCAATTTGCCGAATCGTGAGAAAATGTTGCGTACCGCATTGGATAAAATTAAAGATGATTTTGACTTTATTCTCATTGATTGCTCGCCATCTTTAGGGTTAATTACGGTAAACGCTATTACGGCTGCAGATTCTGTTATGATTCCTGTTCAGTGTGAATTTTTTGCCTTAGAAGGATTGAGTAAATTATTGAATACCATAAAAATTATTCAAGGTAGGCTAAATGAAGATTTAGAAATTGAAGGAATTCTTTTAACCATGTATGACACCCGCTTACGTTTAGCAAATCAGGTGGTTGATGAAGTGAAAACACACTTTCAAGAACTTGTTTTTGATACGGTAATTCACCGAAATACCACATTAAGTGAAGCTTCAAGTTATGGAAATACAATTGTAATGCACGATGCCTCAAGTAAGGGATCCGTTAATTATCTTAATTTTGCTCGTGAAATACTGCAAAAGAATAATTTAACCAAAATCGGAAATGACGATAAAAAAATTGAAATAGATCATGAACTCTAATTCCAGAAAAAGGCCCGCATTGGGAAAAGGGTTGAGCGCACTTCTTGAAAATTCAGATACAGACATCACCAGTAAAGTGAATCATTCAGGTCTTGTTGGATCTATCGCAATGATTCCTCTTTCTGATATTGAGGCCAATCCATTTAATCCACGTACAAACTTTGAGAGAGAGGCCTTACTTGAATTGGCAGATTCGATTAAAGAACATGGTATTATTCAGCCCTTAACAGTTCGAAAAATGGGTCGTGATAAATACCAACTTATTTCAGGTGAAAGACGTTTTAGGGCGTGTCAAATTGCCAACATTGAAGAAGTACCAGCGTACATTCGCGTTGCAAATGATCAGTCTATGCTTGAAATGGCTCTCGTAGAAAATATACAACGCGAAAATTTAAACGCCATTGAAATTGCGCTTTCATACGAAAGACTAATTCAAGAATGTAATCTCACACAGGAACAGCTCAGTCAAAAGTTGTCTAAATCAAGATCGGCAGTAACTAATTTCTTGCGACTTTTAAAGCTGCCTGCTGAAATTCAACTTGGTGTTAGAGATGGTAAAATTTCTATGGGGCATGCTAGGGCACTTTTAAGTGTTGCAGACGAAAGGGATATGCTTGAAAAATACCGTATCATTTTGGAAGAAAATTTTTCAGTTCGAGATGTTGAATATCTGGTTAAACCTCCATCAAAACCACCTGTCTTCCAACCTCAAGAAAAAAAACCGCTGACGAAACAGCAAGAAATATTTAAAAATACATTCACTCAAAAGTTAGCATCTAAGGTTTCAATCCAGAAATCACAAAATGGTTCGGGAAAAATTTCATTAACTTTTACATCTGAAGCTGACTTAAATAGAATTATCCAACTTTTAAAAGTTCAATGATAAAAATTTTACTGATTTGTATGCCATTTTTTTTATGGTTGTCAACGCATGCACAAGAGATGAAACCATCCGATTCGATCCTCGACAGTACGCGGAAACACTCTATAAAAAAGGCAATAATTCTATCTGCATGCCTGCCAGGTGCTGGTCAAATTTACAATCATAAAGCCATGCCAAAAGGTCAAAAAAAAGCCTTTTGGAAAGTACCACTTATCTATGCAAGTTTAGGAGCAACATCCTATTTTCTGATTCAAAATCAACTTACCCAATCTAATATTAAAGAAGAATATCGAAACAGATTATCAGGTGGAGTTTTAGATCCTGCATGGGAACCATACGACAATCAAGCATTAGTAACTTTACAACGCCAATATTTAGATAATCGTGACCTTTCGATGTTATTGTTTTTTTTGATGTATGGCCTGCAAGTCGCAGATGCAGGCATAGAGGCCCATTTTGTGAGTTTTGATGTTTCCGATGATATCAGTTTGCGAATAAAACCTAAAATATTTCGGCAAGATGCGGTTGGTTTATCGGTTCAATTTAAATTTCATTAAATTCGCAGTTACGCTATGAGAATTGCATTAATCGGGTATGGTAAAATGGGTCAAGCTATCGAAAAAATAGCGTTGGAACGTGGACACAAAATAAGTTGTAAAGTAAACAGTGATAATCCAATTGAACAAGTTGACTTTTCACAAACTGACGTTGCAATTGAGTTTACTAAACCAGAATTAGCAACAAAACATATCATTCATTGCATCGATGCATCTGTTCCAATTGTTGTTGGTACAACCGCATGGCAAGAAGAGTTAGAGGCGATTAAAGCAATTTGTTTAGATAAATCAGGAAGTCTTTTGTACGCATCAAATTTCAGTTTGGGAGTAAATATCTTTTTTGAAATCAACAAACGATTAGCGCAATTACTATCAGACCATCCCGAATACCAAGCCGAGGTTGAGGAGATTCATCATTTGCAGAAATTAGATGCGCCAAGCGGAACAGCCATTGATATTGCGAAAGGAATTGTATCTTTCAATCAAAATTACAGCGGTTGGAAGACTGGTTTGAACGAAAAACCTGAGGTTAAAAACGATGAATTACCAATTATTGCAAAACGCGAACCTGATGTTCCCGGTACCCATACCGTTAATTACATATCTGAAATTGACACAATCAGCCTAACTCATCAGGCTCATAATAGAAAAGGTTTTGCATTAGGAGCAGTAATTGCCGCTGAATGGGTAGTCAACAAGAAAGGTGTATTTACCATGTCAAACATATTAAATTCATAAAATGTCATTTATTTATTTTTACCTGCTTATCTTAATTCATCCTTACCTCGCTTGCTGGTGGATGTCATTTCCGGCAGCCGGAAGACAAAAATGGGAGGCGTTAATCCCCGGATATAATTATTTTATTGCTTTCAAAGTCACATGTAACAAACCATTTTGGTCATTGCTTCTTCTTGTTCCTGGAGTGCATTTGATCATGCTTGCCGTCGTGAATATCTCCTATTTCCGTAAATTTGGCTATCATTCAATAACAGATACATTACAAGGAATATTATTCCCGTATTACCTTACGTATAAAATTGGATCAAATGGAGACCCTTGTATGCCTGAAACAAATTGGGCTCTTGAAAAAGACAGGGCTGCGCGGGCTTGGAGCGATCACTTAATATTGTTTTTGAGCCTACCGGTAATTTCTCATATATTGGTCCTAATTCAAGGATTATTTAAGAAAGAAAAAAGTGGCGACAAAACCTTGTTCAAAGAATGGGGTGACTCAATTTGGTTCGCCTTAATTGCTGCCGGAATTATTAGAACGTATGTTTTCGAACCTTTTCAAATTCCTACAGGATCAATGGAAAAAACTTTATTAGTTGGAGATTTTCTGTTTGTGAATAAATTGGCTTATGGATCGAAAGTGCCTGTAACTCCCCTCTCCTACCCCCTTGTTCACAACACAGTTCCATTGATTAATATACAATCATATACAACACTCGAAAAAGGATCATATTTCCGCTTGCCTGGTCTTGGACAGGTTAAACGTAATGATGTTGTTGTTTTTAATTATCCCTCTGGAGATACGGCTGTATATGACCCTCGAATGCCTGATGGATTAATGGGACACGATTATCACGGAATATTGAATGATGAGGCAAAATACTATTGGACACAGGAAAGTGCCACAAAAATTGGTGAGATTGCTCAAAAGTTCAAGTTTCAATATGATTTTCAGGCAAAGGATAAGTTTATTGATTCATTTGGCCAAGACTTTAGAAATAATTATTCAAATTGGAAAGCAATCGCGCGAAAAAATATGGCTGAAGGAGTCACTTATTGTCGGGGTGGAGCATCAGAAACTGAGTTGAATTACATTGAACATTTCGGCTTAATTGAAAGACCCGTTGACAAACGAGAAAATTACATCAAACGATGTGTCGCAATTCCAAAGGACTACATTGAAATAAAAAATTCAATACTTTATATAAATAATAAACCTGCTTTTATCGCTGAGAATCAGTGTTTGATGTATTTTGTTGACAAAGCATCTGCATCGTTCCCTTCAGCTGAAGAAATGTTTGAAAAGTATGGTTTAGAGTACGAAAGAGGAGATTTTAAGGCTCCTGAAACCATGGATTTTTCGGATAAAATGGGATTCTCTTTGCAATACAATGTGGATCCAAATAAAGAGTTTTATGCCTTCAATATAAGTTTGGCTGAAAAAAATAGAATTCTAAAAGATTTTCCAAAAGCAAAATTCAACTTAGCCATTGCCAAGAAAGCTACTGGTAAAAATAGTTTGCAACTTGATAATTTGCGCACCTTTCCGAACGACTTTGACATTGACAATACGGTAACAGATTTTCACCGAATTCAAATTCCCTATAGAGGAAAAATCGTTGATTTCAGAAAAGAAAACATTGCCTGGTACAGAAGAATTATAACGGCATATGAGGGGCATAAGCTAGAAGAGAAGAAGGATGGGATTTACATCGATGGTAAAAAGACCAATACTTATACAATCGAGATGAACTATTATTGGTTAATGGGAGATAATCGTTACAATTCTGCAGATTCAAGGATTTGGGGCTTTGTTCCTGAGGATCATGTTGTTGGTAGAGCATCTTTGGTTTGGTTTTCTAAGAGTCCCTACTTAGGCATTCGATGGGAGCGTATTTTCAAGTTTATTAAATAATGAACTTGTTTCCTTCAAGCTATTTTCCATCGATCACCTATTTTCAAGAGATTTATTTAAGTAAGAATCCGGTAATTTCGGGAAATGAAGTGTACGTGAAGCAATCTTTCAGAAATCGTTGTGAAATTCTTACTGGAAATGGAATTCAACTATTATCTGTTCCAGTAATAAAAACAGAAGGTAGGAAAACATTGACAAAAGAAATTCGAATTGTACAAAATTCAAATTGGAGAAAAGATCAGTGGGGAGCAATTAAAAGCGCCTATCAAAACGCTCCGTATTTTGAATTTTTTGATGTAGAAATTCACGATTTACTTTTTTCAAAAAACGATTTCCTTATCGACTTTAATAGTTGCATTTTTAATTTCTTTACCACTATTTTCGACCTTTCCACAATATTAGTTGGCGATGAGCCACTAGACAATGAACCTTCCTTCACTTTTTTAGAAAGAAAACATAACTGCGAAAAATACATTCAAGTTTTCGCTGACCGATATCCTTTTCAATCAAATTTATCTATCTTGGATTTACTTTTTTGTGAGGGTCCACTAGGACGTAATTTCATTTTAAATGATTAAAAGCAAAAACGAACATGGAATTATTAAAAAAATTGCTTTCAATCCGGGGAGTTTCGGGTGATGAAAGTACAATTTCTAGCTTTATTAAAAGTTATTGCGAAGAAAATATGTCAACATGGAAATGTCAACCAACTCTAATTTCTGAACCTCATTTACACGATTGTTTACTGCTGATTTTCGGAAATCCAAAAACGGCTGTGTATGCGCACATGGATACAATTGGTTATACCGTTGGTTATTCAAATAACTTAATTCCTGTTGGTAGTCCTCGCTATTCTGATGCTATGATTCTTGTTGGTTCAGATTCACATGGTGAAATTGAGACTGAAATTATGGTGTTTGAGCAACCTGATGGCGATAGTGAATTAAAATGTATTTACGATCGGAAAATTGATCCAGGAACACTTTTAAGTTTCAAACCAAACTTTATTGAAACGGATAGATACATTCAATCTCCTTACTTAGATAATCGGCTGGGAGTTTATGTTGCCTTAAAACTCGCTGAAACAATGGAAAATGGCGTTCTTGTTTTTTCAACATACGAGGAACACGGTGGAAATTCAGTAGGTTACATTGCAAACTATTTATTCAACACATACACTCTACATCAGGCCTTAATTTGCGATATTACCTGGGTTACTAATGGAGTAAAGCATGAAGGGGGGGTCGCCATATCATTGCGTGATTCCTTAATTCCACGTAAATCCTATTTGAATCGCATCATTGAAATATGCAAACAACACGCTGTTTCCTATCAACTAGAAGTCGAATCGGCTGGCGGAAGTGATGGAAGCACATTACAAAAAAGTCATTTACCAATAGATTGGTGTTTTATAGGCGCTCCAGAAGATCATGTACATACCAACAAGGAAACTGTTTACAAATCAGATATTTTGAGTATGATTGAAATCTATTCCTTACTTTTAAACTATTTATAAAATGAAAAAAGCTGACGAAATTGAACAGTGTCAATTGTACAAATACAATAATGAATTTTATTTAATTAACAGGGAAACTCCTTTATTTTTTAAAAACCATTTTCATATTTCCGAAATTGAATCTGACTATGTTTCTTGGCTTAATTATCATGGTTTAAAAGATCGAAATAGTATTGAATCTTTGTGCAAAAATTTGCAAATCGAAAATCTTCATATTGAAAATATTTACTGTCCATCAAGAAGACCAAAAGTTGAGGAGTATGATAAATATATGTTTTTCAGCATAAAATCTGCCTTGCCTTCGGAAAAAAATGAGGGTCTTCTATTTCAAGAAAATATTTCCTTCATACTAAGTAAAAATTACCTTATTTCATTTCAAGATCAATCTTCCGACCATTTTACTGATGTTCGGGATCGAATTGAAAAAGGGCGAGGGAAAATCAGAACAAAAGAAGCAGATTTTTTACTTTTTAGATTGCTAGAAGCGATAATCGACAATTACTTTGAAGTAGTAGAAAATATTAGCCAAAAAATTGAGCAATTAGACTCTTTAATTCACAATTCTGATGAAAAGGATATTTTAAAAGAAATAGAAACAGAAAAGAGGAAACTAATTGAGTTACGAAAAATCGCTCAACCAATGCGAGAGATTACTTTCCAATTAGAAATTGGTGAATCAAATTTTATTCAAAAAGTCAACAGAATTTATTTTACAAATTTAAAAGATGCATGTATAACGGTTCTTGAGGAAATCGATGCAAATAAGCAAATTTTGGATGGCATGGCTAATTTATATTATGCATCTCAGGGCCAGCGTATGAATGAGATAATGAAGGTCTTAACCATTGTAAGTTCAATTTTCATTCCTCTTACGTTTATAGCCGGTATTTACGGTATGAATTTTAAGTTTATGCCAGAGCTGAATTATCCCAATGGATATTATACAGTTATTGGTATTATGTTTATTATTGGAATCATCCTATTATTCTACTTTATACGCAAAGGTTGGCTTAAAAAAAATAACTAATTCCGAATCAAAAACGGTTTAGTTTTAGTTGTTCCATCTAATTTTATTTCGAATGAACTCCAGCGTAAATCTGCTTTGTAGTAATCTGTTGAAATAATTTGCGCATTACTTTTCAAAACCGATTGATAATCAGAATAGTCATTATTTCTTGATTGGTGAGTTCCAGCATCTGTTCTCGAACGGACAATATATTTTTTAGATAGTTCATAAATTTCTTTTTCGATTCCTTTTGACGAATTTCTTATTATAAATGCAGTATTTTTTTCTCCTGGTTCAGCATAGACAAACATTACTCGATCATCGTTTCTATCAATACTTTGTTTGTAAATTTCATCGTGATTACCTTGAAGAATAAAAATAATTTTGCCCAGGCATTCATTTAATGCAGGCCACCCTTTTTCTGTTAAACGTTCACCGATTGAAGTAAAATCAGAGCGCAATATCTTTGGTGTAATTATTCTTTCTACTGGAAAAATCGATTTAATTTCGGCATCAAGTTGCAAATACGCCAAACTATCAAATTTAATCGCCCTTTTGAAACCAATGAACCTCAAAAAACTCGATTCATCTGCAGCAGATGAACCTTTTGCCTCAACATTTATAAAAATTGGCGAATGTAGGGGATTCTTTTCCGACCAATAATTAATTGCATTTAGTGCTTCTACAAAGGTCAAATAATTGGTTTCAAAATCAATATCCGGAATATGTAAAACCTTAAATCCAGGTTGATTCATAGCTTTGTTTTTGATCAATGTCTTTTGGCCAACTATAAATCGATTAATTTTCCTTTTACGATACAATTTACCTTTTGGATCATAGTAAATATCCAACTCAAAACCACGTATATTATACTTCTCTAATTGCTCCTCTATACTCACATGACCATAATCAAGTTGTATTGGATCATTTTCTTGACCCAATCTTTTTTTAAAACAACTTAAAAAACGCAAAACCCTCTTGTTCGGTAACTTTTTATAGGAATTATGAGAAGCCAAAATACGAATATCATTTAACCTCACTTCATCACTTTGAGAATAAATCAAGTGAGCAGATAATAATAGTATTATAAGGTAAAACAACTTAGTTTTCATTTGGGTTTTTTGGAAATTTTGACATTATCTTATAGCGTTTACCTTGCTTTTCCATACAATATTCCCAAAAGTCCTCTCGCTCAGTTTCAATAATTTCTTGACTTGTAATATTGTTGACCACGATCCACGAATTTTCCTTGAGTTCCTCAATTAATTGAGAATAACCCCAACCGGAATAACCAAGAAAAAAACGAACCCTTTTGTGATTTTCTTTATTTTCGTTTAATAGCGTTTGAATTTGAGAGTAATTTCCACCAAAATATAGATTATCTAAAATTTCAATAGACTCATCTACCAAAGAACCAAACTGGTGAATATAAAAGAGATGTTCAGTTTCTACAGGACCACCAACACTAATTTTAGCATTTTTCACAGGAAAAGTAGGATCTAAAGAGGCCAAATCTACATCTAAATAGTTTGTTAAAACAAAACCAAAAGAACCCTCATTTGAAAAATCACATAAAATTACAACAGATCGAGTAAAATAATTATCATTTAAAAAAGGGTCAGATAATAATATGCACCCTTTCTTGGGAAATCGACTATTTTTAAAGGATAAATCAACCATGGCTCTCTTTTTTCGTAAGTTCAGCAAGGATGATTCCCGTGGCAACCGCGGCATTCAAAGACTCTGCTTTTCCAATCGGAGGAATTGTGATTTTGTCATGAATTAATTTACAAATTTCAGGAGAAATTCCCTTCCCCTCATTTCCAATTAATACAACCGAATCTGATTCAACTTGATAATCAAAAATTGAACATCCATCTAGAAAAGCACCCAAAATTCGTCGTTTAGAATTTACTAACCAAGATTTTAAATCAACATATTCGACACGAACGCGAAAAATTGAACCCATGCTTGCTTGAATTACTTTTTGATTAAAGACATCAACTGTGTTTTTTGATGCTATAATTGAACGAATACCAAACCAATCAGCTGTACGAATAATTGTTCCAAAATTACCCGGATCTTGTATGTCATCGCATGCCAAAACAACTTTATTTACAGTTTCTTTTGTTGGAAGAAAATTTGATTCAATTATCGCTAATGAATGTTGAGGAGATTGTTGAGTGGATATCTTTTTTAATTCAGCTGCTGAAATTTCAACAACCAAAAAAAATTCACGTTTTTTTGCAGCTATTTTTGACTCAGGTGTCACAAAAATTTGTGATATACTTTTCGGAATTGAATTTATCGCTTCGGTCACCAATTTATCGCCTTCAATAATAAATTTGTTTTCTAATTCGCGAAATTTATGCATTTTCAATTTAGCAATATCCTTGAGTAATTGTTTGGAAGCACCCATCAAAGCGTATTATTCTTATTTTTGTTTTTAATTATGTTTTTGATACGTAAACTTACCTATTTTTCTTTGATTGTCCTCATACTATTCACAAGTTGCAACATTTCTAAAAATGTTCCTAAGGGCAAATATTTACTCAAAAGAAATAGGTTAGAACTTAACTACGGTACCATAGATTCAACACGAGAGTCCCCTTCAATTGATATTTCTGGATTGATAAACGAAACGAATATCACAAAAGATGAATTAGTGATTTTACTCAGACCCCAACCCAATTACAGAAGTTTAGGATTTCGCTTAAAACTCAGAGTTTATAATCTCATAGACTCTGCTGCTGTGGCCAAAAATAAAGCAAAAAAAATCAAAAAAATCAATCTCAAAAATAAAAAACGGAAAGAAAAAGAGAAGGAAATTAATACAAAACGATTTCAAAATGCAATGGCCAAGGGCCACGAGTATTACACTGAAAAAATCATAGATTCCCTTGTTCCAAAGTTAGGTTTTAAAGAATTTCTTAAATATAAGTTTGGAGAAAAGCCAATTATTTTTGATAGCTTATTGATGAAAAAATCAACCGAACAAATACGAAATTATTTAAGAAAAAAAGGCTATTATTTTTCTGATATTACTGCCTCCGTAAAGTACAACAAAGAAGCACAAGTAAATTATAAAGTTAACACAGGGCCTATTTTAAAAATTGACTCTATTTACTATGAAAATAAAACAGGAAGTTACGTTTCTGTTCTAAATAGCTTTATCAAAGATTATACACAAACAGAAAAAGAAGATCCTTTGATTGGTAAACCCTTTGATAGTTTTTATTTAGATGAAATTCGAAGTAAAATAGCCAAAAAATTTAAGGATCTCGGGTATTACGGTTTCACAAGTTCAAGTGTAAGCTACATAGCTGACACTAATTTGCGGACGAATACGGTAAAACTTGGAATAAATATATCCAATCGCATAATTTCAAAAGAGGACGGTAATATTATTTCCACCGAATATAAAATTTATAAAATTCGTAATGTTTTCTTTCATCTCTGTGATACTGTTCATATTTCTAATTTTTCTTCGGAAATAGCAAAAAAAGGTCTTCAATTAAATGATCCAATCTTATCGCAATTTGTAAATACAATAGATACAATTCGATACAACCAAATTTATCTTTCAAATTCTAAAAAAAAGCAAAAAGAAAAAGATAAAAATATTGTGTTACAAGGAAAGGTCCTTGATGAATTCCGCGATATTTTTGTTACATATAACGGGAAAAGTCCATCTATTAGACCAAGTTTTCTTGAGTTGCAAAATTATCTCGAAAAATCTAATGTATATAAAGAATACTACCTCGAGAGAACCTATAAAAGTTTAGTACAATCTGGTTTATTTAATTCCATTAAACCACATTTAATTGAAATTAAAAATAAGAATGAGCTTGATGTACATTACTATCTTGTTCCTGCAGAAAAACAAATAATAAGATTTGAGCCTCGATTTAAAAACTCTAATGGATTTTTGGGTCTGTCAGCCTCCGTTAATTACACAAATAAAAATCTTTTTCGAGGTAATCAAAAATTAACAATTTCATTCGGTGGGGGGTTTGAATCTCAACCACCCGTTTTCGACCGAACGGAAAGCGGAAATGATATTGAAACTTCAAGCAGAAGTTTTAATACCTTCGAAATTGGCCCCTCCTTAAAACTTGAAATCCCTGGTCTTTTCCCGGTGAGTATTACAAAATTAAGTAAAAGACAAAAGCCACAAACTATGATTACTATGGCATATAATCTTCAAAAACGAGACATTTTTGATAGAGAAATTTTTCAATTAAATTACTCTTGGAAATTCATTGAAAATAACTGGCAACTCTTTCAATTTGGACTTCCATTTGCCTCGTCCATCAAATACGTATTATTCAACCCAAGTGACGATTTTAGTTCAAAAATCAATCAATTGAATGATCCTTTTTTAAAAAACACCTATTCAAACCAATTTATCTGGCAAGATTTTATGCTTTTTTATGAATTAAATAATCAGAATCGAAAACAAACAGATCGAAAAACCCAAGATAATATATATTTTAGTTCAGCCCTCGATCTAGTGGGAAATACTCCTTGGCTATTTAGAAGTAATCAACAATTAAATACAGAAAATCAATATCAGATATTTGGACTTGGTTATTCTCAATTTTTTAGAATAGATAACGATTTTATTTATTCTCATAAAATCAATGTCAAAAGTAGTTTACACGGTCGTTTACAAGCAGGTTATGGACTTCCTTATGGGAATTCATCAACTTCTTTGCCATACGATTACTCATTCTTCGCTGGAGGTGCGAACGACAATCGCGGTTGGAAGGCAAGAAGTTTAGGTCCAGGTGTTTATAAATATTACCTCGATACAAATCGAACGATTACCCAAGTGGCTGACATTCGATTGGGAATATCTTTTGAATATAGATTTAATATTACTAAAACTCTCAAATCATGTTTATTTTTGGATGCCGGAAATATTTGGACAAACAAAACTGACCCAAAACGTGAGGGAGGTGAATTTACGAGTAACTTTTATAAACAAATTGCATTCGCAGCAGGAACAGGAATACGAATTGATCTTAGTTTTTTTATTGTTCGTTTTGATATTGGATTTCCACTCTTTAATCCTGTTTTCCCTGCTGGATCTCAATGGTTTTTTCAAGCAAATACGAATTATATTGATGAAGCTATGTTCAAATTTTATGGGCCTGAACCAAGTAATGGCTACACAGATCAGCAGAAAAACTATGTTTTAGACATTTTACCCAAACGATTTTTTCCTGCTATTCATTTTGGACTTGGATTTCCGTTTTAATCTTTCCGATTGTTTATTGGTGTAAATTTAATTGATTGGCCGTCCTTGAATTGAAACATCTGGACACCAAAATTTGAAATCTCTAAATACGTCTGTTCATACATCCATTCACCAAGGTTAATATATCTCCCTTGATTTTTAACTTCTACATCTAAAGCTAGATGTCGGTGACCAAAAATGAAAAAATCTACTTCATCTTTTCTCGGGTAATCATTGCAGAAGTGAAAGAGATTTTCTTCTTCGATTGAATTAAAAATAAAATCTTCTTTGCCAGTTGACAATCTACTTTTTTTGGAAAGATGATTTGCTAGTCCAATTCCAAAATTAGGATGAAGACGAGCAAAAAACCATTGACCCACCCTATTTCTAAAAATCTTTTTGATTAGTTTATATCTGTAATCCCCGGGCCCAAGCCCATCCCCATGACCAATTAAGCAGTTTTTACCGAAAAACTCTCTCTTAATCGTTCCATCGTGTAATTCTATTCCCAATTCCTTGGGTAAATAATCGAAAATCCACATGTCATGATTTCCACGAAATAAGTGAACTTTAATTCCAATATCTGTTAACTCTGCGATTTTTCCCTGTAAACGAACAAATCCTTTGGGAATAGCATGCTTGTATTCAAACCAAAAATCAAAAACATCACCAACCAAGTATATTTCAGAAGCTTTATTCTTGATTGATTCCAACCATAATACTATTTGCTTTTCACGTTCTAAACTTTTTTCATAAGATGGAGATCCTAAATGAAAATCAGAAGCGAAATAGATATTTTTATCTGTTTTCAATCTTAAAAACCAAAGATTTTTTGAAGTTCTGCCTCTAATGCTTGACCACGCAAATTAGAGGTGATTATTTTCCCTTCTTGATCTAAAAGATAGGTTTGAGGAATACCACTTATACCGTACAACCTAGCTACTTTACTTTGCCATCCTCCCAAATCTGAAACATGATTCGACCATACCAAACCATCTTTTTGAATAGCCTCGAGCCATTTTGATTTATCAGTGTCTAATGAAACACTCATTACCGTAAATCCAGCATCTTTATATTTTTCGTAGGTTTTTACCACATTGGGATTTTCTTTTCTGCAAGGCCCACACCATGAAGCCCAAAAATCAATTAAAACAACTTTTCCTCTCAAATCAGAAAGTTTCATTTTGGTTTTTCCATCAGTCTTTAATTCTTCAAAATCCGGTGCAATTTTTCCTTTCGACAGCGGGTTATCGTCAACTAATTTCTTTTTAAGCAACAGATATTTTATCTGTTCATCTTTTATTAATGTACTCTCTGAAAAAGCATTATATAATTGAGTGATAAGTAACTCATAATTTTGAAAATCCTTTTCTGGATTAATCATTTTAATCATTGGAAACAAAGCAGCCGAATTTTGATTCATCTGAACATAATTTTGCTGGAATTGCTGAAATTCCATGTATTTTGGGGTTATTTGCTTGTAAATTTCTTGTTTTCGTTCCGGACTCTTATTTACTTCATTATTTGCTGAGTCTAAAGTTTGTTTCCAAGTCTGCTCTGCTCGTTGAAACTCCAGAAGTTGCAGAGACTCATCTGAATTGATAATATTACAAATTTTATCCAGTTTATTACCGTCGCCATAAATTTTGATATCAGAATTATTCCTTATGATAAGTGGAACCAATTGGTTATTCAATCGAACATAATAATAATTTGGTGAAGGGAGTTTTCCTGTAAAAGAGAAAGAACCATCTGAATTCAAAGGAGATTTCATTTTATTCTGAATCTCACCAGAAAGTGGAATGTGAATTAATTCAATTTCTTTAAACTCAGTATTAACAATTTGACCAGACACGGAAATAGTGATTTCAGTTTGGGAAATTAGGTACGAATTAAAGAGAATGACTACAATGGCTAAAAAAAATATCTTTTTCATTGTTCAAAAAGTTTTTTGAGTTTATTTTCAAGAACAGTTCCGCGTATGCCCCGAGCAATTATCTTGCCTTCTTTACTGACCAAAACAGTATGAGGAATTGAATTAAATTGATACAATTGAGTCAACGGTGTTTTCCAGCCTTGTAAGTCACTTCCGTGATTCGGCCAAATCAAACCATCTTTTTTGATTGCTTCTTTCCATTTATCCGCATTTTCATCGAGTGAAACTGAAAATACAGTGAATCCTTTGGACTGGTATTGATTGAATAAGCGAACAACATTCGGACTTTCTTGACGGCATGGTACACACCAAGATGCCCAAAAATCAATTAAAACGACTTGCCCTTTAAGGGAAGAAAGTTTAATCTCTTTTCCTTCAGGTGTTTTTACCGTAAAATCAGGTGCGTCAATTTTGCCCTCTTTCATCATTTTTTCACCCTCATAGAAACGCTCAATTTGAGAAGTTTGTTGCTCAATCATAACCACTCGAGGAGCATTTGGAAATTTGTTCTTGAGAAAATTCACAATTTTTTTCATTAAAATCAAATTATTGCTATCCCATTCATCCATCGATTGTATAGGAGCCAAAAAAGAATATAAAACCAAGTTAAATTCGGAATTGATATTACTCTTAACAAGTTCAACTACGTTTGAGTCTAGGTCTTTCATCAATACACTTAAAAATAACTGAGACTCCTCTTTTGTAGCTCTCGTATTCTCGCGTCTAAATTGATTTTGTTTGTTGAGGAAATTATTTTTTAGCTTGGTAAAAGAGTTCGCTTGCTTTGACCATGAAACACCGCTAATTTCCGGATTAATATCAAATCCTGTATATGTAGTATTTAATTTTATTTTATCGTTTGGCGCAACGGTTAACTCAATGATTTTTTGTTCATTTTCCAACGAGAGCTGGTAGGCATCAAAGAATTCTATATTTCCAACAAGCGTAAAATTTCCTTTTCCATCAACAATTGTCTTTGCCACTTCTTTTTGTTGTCCATCAGCTTCCATACTAATCAAAGCAATTTTTTTACCTGATGCGCCTTTAACCGTTCCTGAAATTTCAAAATTATTGGTTTTAGTGTCATCATCACCACCTGAGCAGGATGAAAAAAAACTTGAACAAAAAATTAAAAATATAAATGGAATAAAATATTTCATGAATCTAATTTATTACGCAGTAAAGCATTTGCACTTTTTGGATCGGCCTTACCTTTGGAAACTTTCATCAATTGTCCCATAAAAAAGCCGGTTAATTGTTTTTCACCATTTCTATAACGTTCAACCTCATTTGGATTTGAATCAATAACCTCTTGTATAAAGGCAAGAATGGTTGATTCATCAGAATCTTGTATCAAATTTAACCTTTCTGCAATCGCTAAAGGACTGTCCCAAGAATTCTTAACTAACTCGGGGAAAATTCGCTGAGATGCAATGGAAAAAGAAACTTTTCCTTCATCAATCAACTGTATGATTTCAGCAATTTTTATTGGTTGAATAGGGAATTCCTCAATATCAACCCCATTTTCATTAAGATAAGATTTCACATCACCCATAATCCAATTTGCCGCCGACTTATAATTAGATGTAAGTGCAACTAGATCTTCATAATACAGTGCAATAGATTTCGAATCTGTTAAATTGTAGGCATCGTATTCGCTTAATCCAAATTGCTGCGTATATTTTTGAAATAGCTCCTGCGGAAGCGCCGGCATTTCTTTTCTCACCGCTTCAATTTGACTTTCTGTTACCACAAGTGGTTGTAAGTCTGGTTCAGGAAAGTACCTGTAGTCATTGGCTGCTTCTTTGGTTCGCATCGATATAGTTATTCCCTTAAGGGCATCAAAACTTCTTGTTTCCTGAACCAGAGATTCACCACTTTCAATTGCTGTAATTTGTCGACCGATTTCAAATTCAATTGCACGTTGAACATTTCGAATAGAATTCATATTTTTTACCTCTACCTTGGTTCCAAAATCTGTTTCACCTTTCAAACGAACCGAAACATTCGCATCACAACGTAAGGATCCCTCTTCCATATTTCCATCGCATATATCTAAATAACGTACCAGCTTTCGAACCTCAGTTAAATAAGCATAAGCTTCTTGTGAGGAACGAATATCAGGTTCAGATACAATTTCCAGAAGAGGAACTCCGGCCCTATTTAGATCAACCAAAGTATCATACAAGTCAACATCGTGAATACTTTTTCCAGCATCTTCCTCCATATGGATACGCGTCAACCGTATTAATTTTTCCTCTCCTGTATCTGATTTTATACTAATTTTCCCACCTGTACAAATTGGTGTTTTATCTTGAGTTATTTGATAACCTTTGGGCAAATCCGGATAAAAATAATTTTTTCGTGCAAAATATTGACTTTCAGCAATTTCACATCCGCATGCCAATCCCAATTTTATGGCGAACTCAATGGTTTTCTTATTCATTCTTGGTAAAGTACCCGGATGTCCGAGTGAAATCACACTTACATTAGAGTTTGGGGAAGTACCATACTCATTTAGGTCATTTGAATACGCTTTTGAACAAGTCAACATCTGAGCATGAACCTCAAGACCAACTACAACCTCATATCTATCGCGAAAAATTTCGTCCATCTTAAATTCTAGAAATTAATTCACGCATAATCAAAGTCATTTTTGGTTCTTGACGACTTGCCACCTCAATTACATCTTGTACACTTACTTTTTGAATTTTACCTTTAACTCCAAGATCGGTAATGATTGAAATAGCGAAACATGGAATTTCCATATGGCGAGCAACTATAACCTCTGGAACAGTTGACATTCCCACAGCATCCGCACCAATATTTCTTACATATTGATACTCGGCAGGAGTCTCTAAAGTTGGCCCCGTTAAACCCGCATAAATTCCGACAGAAACTTTAATATTATTTTCTGATGCTATTTGCTTGGCCAATGCAATCATACCTGGATCATATGGATCGCTCATGTCAGGAAAACGAGGGCCCAATTCATCAATGTTTTTGCCGATCAACGGATTCCCAGGAAAGAGATTTATATGATCATCTTGAATCATTATTTCTCCAACTTCAAAATCAGGGTTTACACCACCTGATGCATTCGAAACAAATAGTCGTTCGATTCCAAGTAATTTCATAACACGAACTGGAAATGTTACTTGTTGTAGAGAATATCCCTCATAATAATGAAAACGTCCTTGCATAGCAACAACCTTCTTTCCGCCAAGTTCTCCAAATATCAACTTTCCAGAGTGGCTTTCCACGGTAGAGACAGGGAAATTAGGAATATTTTCGTACGAAATGGTATCAATAACATTGATTTCCTTCACTAAGCCTCCTAATCCTGTACCGAGGATAATACCAATTGACGGTGTTATCGATGTCTTAGACTGGATAAACGCAGCAGATTCCTTAATTTTTTCTAACATAATCTGTAATTAACTTGTTAAATTTCTCCTCATCATCAATCTCAACTGAAATCGGCAATATATACCATGGATAATTAATCAGCCCCCATTCTTCTGTATTTTTTTTAAGACGCATGTAGTCTTTGTAGGTAGTGACAATTACCAGTCCATCAGAAGCAAAGGTATCAAATTTTTGATGAATTGCATCGATTTCTTGCTTGGTATAAGAATGATGATCTGAGAAAACCATTGGCTCCAGCGAAAATGATTGGGATAAATAATCAATTATCCCGGAAGGGTTCGCAATACCCGTTACAACAATACATTTTTTAATTGCTGGAATCTCAAATGTAAAATTAATCAATTCTCCATACTTCACTTTTGCAAAAAAAACTGGTTTACCATACTTTAAAAGGTTATTTTGGAATTCTTTTTTTTGTTTGATAGAAATTTGCATTGGACACTTCGTGACCAGGATTAGATCTGACCTCGACGCACCGCTTTTAAATTCGCGCAGGCTACCAACAGGAAGTAAAAAATCCTGAAAAAATGGATTATCAAAAGTTGTAAGCAAAATAGAAAATCCCGCTTTGATTTTTCTGTGCTGAAAAGCATCGTCCAACAAAATAACATCCGTATTTGGGAAATCACTCTGAATATTTTCAACTCCATTATTTCTGTTCTCACACACTGAAATTGGGATATGCTCCCCGAGAGTTGTTTTAAACATAAGCGGTTCATCGCCCACCTCGTGTGCATGTGAATTGATTTCAACCCACCTAAAACCCTTTGTTTTGCGCCCATAACCCCTACTCAAAATGGACAAGTTCATGTTTTTATTCAATAATTCCGCTAAATGTAAAGTCAATGGCGATTTCCCTGTTCCCCCAGTGGATAAGTTTCCAATAACAATGAGTTTTACTCGGTGGCTCTTTGAGTGCAAAATTTGGCAATTAAAAAGAGAATTTCGAATGAAAATAACACACGCATAAATTAATGTAAAGGGGAAAAGAAAAAATCGAAGAATTGACACCTTACAAATTTAATAGAATTGAAGGAATTCATGTAAAACTTTAGTCATTTTATATAACCTTTTGAGATAATAATTGATTCCATGGGAAGAGAAATTAATACATCATCGAACTTTAATTTTCAATTTAATTTTAATGAAAGCTTAACCGAAAAAAGTGCCTGAAAATTATTTGATTAATTTAAAAAGCGTTAACAGAAACAAACCAAACCGTTTTAAAATGATTTTCGTATTTTTGAACCTGCACAATTTCACCTATGTCACTAAAGTTTCACACGCTAAAAATTAAAGACCTTAGAAGAGAAACAAATGAATGTGTTTCTATTGCCTTTGAACTTCCTGACAACTTAAAAAAAGATTTTAAATACAAATCCGGTCAGTATCTTACACTTCGTGCAAAGATTAACGATGAGGACGTAAGGCGCTCTTATTCATTGTGTTCAGCTCCGTATGAAAATGATTTAAGAGTTGCGATAAAACAAGTCGAAAACGGAATTTTTTCTTCTTTTGCCAATAATCATTTAAAAATAGGCGATGAATTAAATGTAATGTCTCCGACGGGGAATTTTTCACTTCAACCCGAGGGTTCTGTAAAAAAATCTTATGTACTCTTTGCAGCCGGAAGCGGGATTACTCCCATTTTATCGATTGCAAAAACAGTATTGAAGGAAGAGCCTAATAGTGATATTACTCTCTTCTATGGAAATAAAAGTTTTGCGAGTATTATTTTTCGTGAAGAATTGGAAGCATTGAAAAGTATGCACTTATCAAAATTTCGAATTATTCATATTCTTTCAAGAGAGAGTCTTGGTAATAAAATTCAGAAAGGCAGAATTGATGCTGAAAAATGTGCCCAACTATATGATGCATTTCTGAAAAATCAACCAATTGATGCAGTATTTATATGCGGCCCCGAAAGTATGATTTTGGATGTAGAAAAGATAATTGTTGAAAAAGGTGTACAGAAAAATAATGTATTTTTTGAATTATTTACCAGTTCGCGTGTTATTAAAAAAGTTGAATCAAAAAAAATAAACGAACCTTCCTTTGATTCTAGTGTTTCTATTTTGCTTGATGGTGATACGTATGATTTTAATATGTCTTCTCAGGGCAAAAGTATCCTAGATGCAGGGTATGAAGCAGGTGCTGATTTACCATTTGCGTGTAAGGGTGGTGTTTGTTGCACGTGTAAGGCTAAAATTGTAGAGGGTACTGCCACAATGGACGTAAATTATGCTTTGGATAAGGACGAAGTCGAAAGAGGATACATACTAACGTGCCAAGCTCATCCAACAAGCAAAAAATTAGTGGTTTCATTTGATGATTAGTTATGGGATTATTTGATATTTTTAAAAAGGATTCGGCATCAAAAAAAAGTAATGGGTTTTATGATGTACAAATTTCAGAAAAGCAATCTTTATCGAAAGATGCAGCCAAAATCACATTCGAAATTCCAAACGAACTAAAAAAAGACTTCGAGTTTACACCCGGGCAATACATTAATCTAAATTTAATTATTAATAATATCGAAACAAGGCGTTCCTATTCAATTTGTTCCGGAACCAATGAAAATTTGGCAATTGGCGTAAAGGCTATTCAAAACGGACTAGCCTCTGCACATCTTGTTCACATGTTAAGTGTTGGGGACTTAATCCAAATTAGTAAACCCGAAGGAAATTTTGGGATTAAAAATTCGGATTCAAATATTATTGCTTTTGCCGCCGGTAGCGGAATTACACCAATCTTATCGATTGCAAAATCACTTGAAGGAACAGGCGATAAAATGACTCTTTTCTACGGAAGTAAAAGTTTTGACGATATTTTATTCCGAAATGAATTGGAGAATTTATCCAACACAAAAGTCATTCACTTTCTAAGTCAAGAAACTCATGAAGGTTGCAAATCAGGAAGAATTGATGAAAAAAATCTGCGCGAAGAAATAAAAGCAAACCTCGATCTTCTCAAGGCAGACAGATTTTTAATTTGTGGTCCTGAGGCAATGATTCAAACGGTTGAAGATAATCTCAAATTCTTTGGTGTTTCGTGGGACAAGATTAAATACGAGCTTTTCACAACGCCGGTTCTTTTAGCATCACACGAGACTGAAACAACTCACTCAGATTTTTCAGGTGAATGTTTGGTGAAACTTATTTTAGAGGGAGAAACTACTTCGTTCAAATTAAAAACTGATGGAGACACTATCTTACAAGCTTCAGAAGATGAAGGATTGGATGTACCTTTTTCATGTAGAGGTGGAGTTTGTTGTTCATGCAAAGCCAAAGTACTCGAAGGTTCAGCAGCAATGAAATTAAATTATTCACTCACGGACGAGGAGGTTAAAAAAGGTTATATTTTAACCTGTCAAGCCCATCCAACTAGCGAAAATCTAACTATTTCATTCGATGTCTAAAAAGGTTGTTGTCGTTGGAGCAAGTCGCGGAATTGGACTTGAAATCGTGCAGCTTTTTGCAAATTCAGGAAATATTGTTTTTGCCTTGTCGAGGGATATCGAAAAAATGAAAAATGCTTTTGAATCGCATTCAAATGTTACTCCGCTCGCATTTGATTTATCCAAGAATGTAAAAGAGCAAATCAAATCAATTTCAGATCAAATTGGAACAATCGATATTTTAATAAATAATGCCGGATTTTTGGTAAACAAGCCGTTTGATTCAATTTCTCACGAGGAATTTCAACTATCTTATCAAATCAATGTAATCGGCGTAATGGAAACCGTTCAAGGATTTCTCCAATTCTTGCATCCATCAGCTCATATTGTAAATATTAGTTCCATGGGTGGATTTCAAGGATCTGTGAAATTCGCAGGCTTGAGTACCTACTCTACTTCGAAAGCGGCCTTGTGTAGTTTCACTGAATTATTTTCTGAAGAATATAAAGATTCTCAATTATCTATGAATTGTTTGTGTTTAGGAGCCGTCCAAACAGAAATGTTAGAAGAAGCATTTCCTGGATACGAGGCACTAACTTCCCCCGCAGAAATGGCAGCCTTCGTTGTAGATTTCGCTCAGAATGGAAATCGTTTTTTCAAAGGAAAGATTTTACCTGTTTCATTAAGTACTCCTTAATTTAAAAAAATTACTATCCCAAATAATCTGCAAGTAAGCGAGGGGTATCAATAAAAATATATTTTGTTCAATCAATCTTGATTGCTTGATTTTACGAGGTAAAAAATAAAATTTCAATTTTCTAAATCAAAAAAATAGTGTATATTTGCTGCCCTTATGCCCGGGTGGCGGAACTGGTAGACGCGCTGGATTCAAAATCCTGTTCTTTCGGGAGTGTCGGTTCGATCCCGACCCCGGGTACAAAGTAAGTGTAAATTGGCAACACGATAAACATAATCATTACGTAGGCCAAATTGTTATTAAGTTTTATCAAATTCTTATCTTTAGAAAATACTTGGATAAATACTTTGATTATTTTTGTTCACCCAGATAGCAAATGCAAAATACAATTCAACAAGAAGCAACACTTGAACAAGCAATAGAGTTAGGTCTCAGAGCTGAGGAGTTTGAAAATATTAAAGAAATTTTAGGAAGAACCCCGAATTTTACAGAAACAGCTGTTTATTCCGTAATGTGGTCTGAACACTGCTCCTACAAAAACTCAATTTTATGGTTGAAAAAATTACCAAAAGACGGTCCACACATGCTTGTGAAAGCGGGCGAAGAAAATGCCGGAATTGTTGATATTGGTGACGGTCTTGGCTGTGTCTTTAAAATAGAATCGCATAATCACCCTAGTGCTCTTGAACCTTATCAAGGTGCGGCAACAGGCGTTGGTGGTATCAATCGCGATATTTTTACTATGGGCGCACGACCAATTGCACAGTTGAACTCTTTGCGTTTTGGAAATATCGAATCTGATCGAACTAAATGGTTAGTAAGAGGAGTTGTTAAAGGAATCGGTGACTATGGAAATGCCTTCGGTATTCCAATAGTTGGTGGGGAAGTATTTTTTGATGAATCATTCAATACAAACCCACTTGTAAATGCCTTTTCTGCCGGAATAATTGATACAAAGAAAATTATATCAGCAACAGCAAAAGGTCCGGGAAATCCTGTATTCATAGTTGGATCATCAACAGGTAAAGATGGCATCGCTGGAGCAGCTTTTGCTTCAAAAGACATAACAGAGGATTCAGCAAATGACCTACCATCCGTTCAAGTAGGAGATCCATTTATGGAAAAACTTCTTTTAGAGGCAACCATGGAACTTGCAGAAACAGATGCTATCGTAGGGATGCAAGATATGGGAGCTGCTGGTATAACTTGTTCTACCTGTGAAATGAGTGCTGCAGGTAACGTTGGAATGGAAATTAATTTAGATAAAGTTCCAACTCGCCAAGAAAACATGTTACCCTACGAAATTCTCCTTTCTGAATCCCAAGAACGCATGTTAGTGGTAGTTCACAAAGGAAAGGAAGATGTTGTAAAGAAAATCTTTGATAAATGGGATTTAAATGCTGAGGAAATTGGTTTTGTTACAGACACAGGCCGCATTAGATATTACATGCATGGAGAATTAGTAGGTGATGTTCCCGCAGAATCCCTTGTACTTGGTGGGGGTGCCCCGCAAAACGAGAGAGAATACAAAGAACCTGCATATTATCAAGAATTTAAATCATTTTCTATTGATTCTATTCCTGTTCCTACAAATATTAAGGAAATTGCATATCGTTTGATTCAACGACCAAATATAGCATCAAAAAAATGGATTTTTGAGCAATATGATTCAATGGTTGGAACGAGAAATATGAGTACAAATAAACCAAGCGATGCAGGAATTGTCCACGTTAAAGGAACCGACAAAGCATTGGCCATGACTGTTGATTGTAATTCACGATATGTTCATGCTGACCCTGAAGTTGGAACGATGATTGCCGTTGCAGAAGCGGCCAGAAACATAACGTGTTCGGGAGGAATTCCAAGTGCCGTTACAAATTGTTTAAATTTTGGAAACCCATACAATCCAGAATCATATTGGCAATTTGTTGGAGCCATTAAGGGAATGTCTACTGCATGTATCAAATTTAATACTCCGGTTACTGGCGGAAATGTATCTTTTTACAATCAAACAGTAGCAAATGGAATTGAAATCCCTGTATTCCCTACTCCAACAATCGGAATGATTGGAATTGTTCCTAGTCAAAAGAATGTAATGTCGCTCAATTTTAAGCAAAAAGGGGATTTAATTTTTGTTATTGGAAACTGTACGAATGATATTTCATCGTCTGAATACTTAGTTTCACACCACGGTGTCAAAAGTTCACCCGCCCCTTATTTTAATCTTGACGAAGAATATGAGGTACATCAGATAATTACTCAACTTATAAAAATCAATGCTATTAATGCTGCTCACGACATATCAGATGGTGGTTTATTCGTTACTCTCGCTGAAATGTCTTTCCAAAATGAATTGGGATTCGATATAGAATCAGATTCAGAGGTAAGAATTGATGCTTTCCTTTTTGGTGAAGGTCAAGGCAGGGTTGTTGTTACATTAAATGAAGAAAAGGAAGAAAATTTTATTGAAACAATGATAGCGTCTGGAGTCAATTTCACTTTAATTGGTCATGTAACAAAAGGAAAACTTCAAATCGACGGAGAACATTTTGGTTTTATCAAGGAGGTGAAAAATTTATACGAAAACGCTTTAGGAAAATACTTGGATAATTAATATGGAATATAATACAGTACGAGACAAATTGGTTTTACCTGAATATGGTAGAAACGTTCAGAATATGATTTCATTTGCTATGCAAATTAAAAATCGTGAAGAAAGAAACAGGGCTGCTCAGGCAATAATTGAGGTGATGGGGCAGTTAAACCCTCATTTACGTGATGTAGATGATTTCAAACACAAATTATGGACACATCTTTTCTTAATGTCTGATTTTCAACTTGATGTTGATTCGCCCTATGAAATTCCTAAACTTGAGAAATTAATGGAAAGACCAGAATTATTGGAATATCCTAAAAATAGAATTAAATATGGTCACTACGGAAAGTATACGGAAAAAATTCTGCGCACGGCTAAAGAAACAAAGTCACCTGAAGAAAAAGAATTTTTAAAAAACACTATGGCTAATTTTATGAAGAAACTTTATCTTTCTCATAATAATGATGCAGTTGAAAATAATGTAATTGCTGAAAATCTTAAAGAACTTTCTAACGGAGAATTGGTATTAGATAATCCCGATGAACTTACGAATACCAATGCAATATTAAAATCATTGGGAATATCCAATCTTCATAAGAGAATGAATAAGAATAATAATTTTAGGCAAAAACAAAAAAAGAAATTTAAAAAGAATTAATATGTCGGCATCATTTGAAATACACGGCGGAAAAAAATTAAAGGGTGAATTAATTCCTCAGGGAGCCAAAAACGAAGCTTTACAAGTTCTTTGTGCCCCATTACTTACTGAAGATAAGGTAACTATTTCCAATATTCCGGACATCGTTGATGTGAATAAACTTATCAACTTACTTCAATCCATGGGAGTGAAGGTGGAAAAAGTTGAGAAAGGAACATACAACTTTCAAGCAAAAGATATTGATTTGAAATATCTTGAAACTGAAGAATTTAAGAAGAAAGCCTCCGCACTTCGCGGCTCAATTATGATTGTTGGTCCTCTTTTAGCAAGATTTGGTAAAGGATTCATACCAAAACCAGGCGGGGATAAAATTGGTCGCAGAAGATTGGATACCCATTTCGAAGGATTCACAATTTTAGGTGCAAAATTTAATTACGATGCGGGCGAACATTTTTACTCCATTGAAGCCCAAAATTTAAAGGGAGCATACATTCACTTAGATGAGGCATCTGTAACCGGAACTGCAAATATTCTTATGGCGGCAGTACTTGCAGAGGGGAAAACAACTTTTTACAATGCAGCTTGTGAGCCGTATGTTCAACAGTTATGTAAAATGTTGAACTCAATGGGAGCTAATATTCAAGGAATTGGATCTAATCTCTTACATATTGAGGGTGTTAAGACTTTAAATGGTTGTTATCACCGCATTCTTCCCGATATGATTGAAATAGGCAGTTTTATTGGTTTAGCAGCTATGACGCAATCAGAAATTACTATAAAAGACGTAAGTTGGGAAAATTTGGGAATTATCCCGAATGTATTTCGTCGTTTAGGTATTAAGCTAGAACGAAGGGGAGATGATATTTACATTCCAGAACAGGACCATTACGAAATAGACACATTCATTGATGGTTCTATTTTGACTATTTATGACGCTCCATGGCCAGGATTTACTCCAGATTTATTATCTATTGTGTTGGTGGTGGCCACCCAAGCAAAAGGATCAGTATTGATTCACCAAAAAATGTTTGAGTCACGTTTGTTTTTTGTGGATAAACTTATTGATATGGGTGCTCAAATCATCTTGTGTGACCCTCACCGTGCGTCAGTAATAGGATTAAACAGAGAATTCCCTTTGCGCGGAATTCATATGACCTCGCCAGATATTAGAGCCGGAGTTTCTTTATTAATTGCGGCACTTTCTGCCCAAGGTAAGAGCGTTATTCACAGTATCGATCAAATTGATCGAGGATACCAAGATATAGAAATTCGATTAAATAATATCGGTGCTGACATTCGCAGAATAGGTTAATCATGAAGGTATTGTTTCTACTTACATTTTTAAGTATTGTACTCTCTTACAAATCGCAGAATCTAAATAATTCCTCAAAAAAAGAAACTGCTACTGAAATACACTTACCCAATTTAAAAGGTAAAATGACTCATTTATCCTCATTAAAAGGAAAAATGGTGTTAATCGATTTTTGGGCATCTTGGTGTGGGCCATGTAGGGCTGAAAATCCAAAAGTAGTTGAAGTGTTTGAAAAATATCGAAAGAAGAAATTCAAAAATGCCTCAGGATTTACAGTGTTTAGTGTCTCCTTAGATAAAGACATAACCAAATGGAAAGAAGCAATCAAAAAAGATAAACTAGTATGGAAAAATCACGTGATTGATATTGATTCTAAAGCCGCAAAAACATATTATGTTAATTCTATTCCGTCAGCATTTTTAATGGACGGTGAGGGTAATATTGTAGCCAAAGGAAATGAATTACGTGGATTAAATCTTCACATAACTCTTGATAAATTTTTAACTCCCTGAGTTTGTTTTTTCACGTAAATTCTTGGAAAAAAGACATCTCTGACTTAGTAAATCAGCCATTTGATGCATCCGAAGCACATTTTGAAATGGCTCCATACAGAAAAATTAACAGAGAAATAGATATCAAACCAATTCATTCTGCAGTTGGTATTCATTTTTATTTCGCAGAAGAGCCTATAATTATTTTAATTGAACGGCCATTAACCATGAGAAAACATGCAGGCCAAGTTGCGTTTCCCGGTGGTAAACAAGATATTGGTGATCACAATTTGATAAAAACAGCACTTAGAGAAAGTAATGAAGAAATTGGAATATCTATTACCGATTTAACTTCCTGTGGAAGCTTAACCAAAGTATATATTCCTGTTACTAATTATTTAATTCATTCGTTCATTTTTTTACACGATCAAAGACCCAAAATGGTCCACAATCCAGAGGAAGTTAAAGAAATTTTTGAAGTAAAACTCTCAGAAATTTTACTACCGGAAACAAAAACAATAATTGATATTAAACAAACCGGAGGGATAACTCTGAAAAATGTACCCTGTTTCTTGATTCAAAATAAAATTATTTGGGGAGCCACTTCGTTATTATTAAACGAATTAAAATACCGTATTAGTCGGTTTCATCGGCCAGTTGTTTAGTATACATGTCGGCGTAGATTCCATTTTGTTTCATCAGCATGGCGTGGTTCCCAAACTCTACAATAGAACCCTTTTCGATGACAATTATTTTTGTGGCATTTCGAACAGTTGATATTCGATGGCTAACAACTATTGTTGTACGATTAACTTGTTTCTTTTTTAAATTACTCAAAATAATTTCCTCTGTTTCGGTGTCAACAGCCGAAAGACAGTCATCCAAAACCAACAATGCAGGCTCTCGAATTAATGCTCTGGCTAAACTTATACGTTGCTTTTGTCCTCCACTCAAATTCACACCTCTCTCCCCTAGAATTGTATTAAACTTTTGGGGGAAATCTTCAATATTATTGTAAACATGTGCTTGCTTTGCTGCTTCAATGAGTTCATCGTCCGGTATTTCCGAGCGCAGAGATCCAAATTTTAAATTATTGCCTATTGTATCTGAAAATAAAAAGACCTCTTGCGGAACTATTCCCGCTTGATCCCTAAAATCAGCAATATTAATATCTTTTAAATCTTTGCCATCAATAAATATTTGTCCACTCGTAGGATTATATTGTCGCATCAATAAACCCAAAATAGATGATTTACCACTGCCCGTTTTCCCAATAATAGCCAATGTTTCGCCTTTATTCACCTCAAAATTAATCGAATTTAGGGCCTCAATGCCAGTGTTTTTATAAGTAAATGAAACATTTTTGAACTCAATCTTTCCATTAAAATTGAACTTCTTGCTCGACGATGAAACAATCTCAGAACGAACGTCTAAGAATTCATTTATTCGACGTTGGGAAGCTGATGCACGCTGAATAATTGAAGTTACCCAACCAATGCTGGCAAAGGGCCATGTTAAATTATTTACAAAGAAAATAAATGCCACAATTGCTCCAAATGAAATAGATTTATCATAGACCATCAGACCACCCAAATAAATCGATAAAATAGTACTCAAACCAATGAGAAAAAGCATCGTTGGCATAAATAAAGCATTTACTAATACCAAACCCATTGTTTGTTTTTTATAATTGAATGAGGTCTCTAAAAATCCACTTGCCATTTCCTCTTCACGACTGTAGGCCTTGATTACGCGAATACCTGCGAATGACTCCTGAGCAATGGTAGATAAAATAGACTGTTCCTCTTGGACTTTCTTACTCAAAAAATTCATTCGAGTGGATACTTTATAAATTAGAAACGACATAATTGGTAGGGGTATTAAAACATATAAGGTGAGAAGCGGACTGATTGAAATCATCTGATAAATCACCATGATAACGAGTATTACTAAATTGATACTATACATTACCCCAGGCCCAAGATACATGCGCACTTGACTAACATCCTCAGAAATCCGATTCATTAAATCTCCCGTGGCGTTACTTTTATAAAATGCAATGTCGAGGTTTTGATAGTGCGTAAATATTTCATTTTTAAGATCAAACTCAATGAAACGAGACATCACAATTATCGTTTGGCGCATTAAAAAAAGAAAAAAACCTTTTAAAAGTGATAAAAGCATGTAAATTCCACCTAAAGTTATCGATAGAATCAGAATATTTTCAACGGAATTAAATTCGGATGTTGACATAAACTTATCCACCGTATCTTTCACATATACAGGCATTTTAACACCAAAATAATTTGAAACAATTGTAAAAACTACCCCGAGTAAAAATCTCCATTTGTACTTTAGGAAATATTTGTTGAGGTAGCTCAGCGCCTTCATCTGATAATTTTTCTAAATTTGCGTTGTCTTAATTTACAGGTAAAATTAATGATTCGAAGTATATTGATTGCAAATTTGTGCTAAAACAAATGAAAAATGGATGCTAAAGATTTTAGTCAAATTAATATAGCCGAAAATCCTGTTTTATCGCAAATGTTGGCGATGGGCCATGAACAAATCGTTTTTTGTAACGATGAAGAAACAGGGTTGAAAGCAATTATTTCAATTCATAGCACTATTTTGGGACCTTCACTTGGCGGAACAAGAATGTGGATGTATGATAATGAAATTGAGGCCCTAAATGATGTACTTCGTTTGTCACGGGGCATGACCTATAAAAATTCTATCTCAAACTTAAATTTAGGTGGCGGAAAAGCTGTAATTATTGGCGATTCTCGTAAAATGAAGAACAGGGCTTTTTTTAAAAAATTTGGTGAATTTGTAAATAGTCTATCCGGTAAATATATCACGGCTGAAGATGTAGGTATTTCTCCCCAAGATATGAGTTGGGTCAGTGAGGAAACAAAATATGTAGTCGGTCTCCCAGGAAAAAGTGGTGACCCTTCGCCTATTACAGCCTTGGGAGTTTATATGGGTATAAAGGCTTGTGCGAAAATACAATTTGGAAGTGATTCTTTAAACGGAAAAAAAATAGCTGTTCAAGGGGTTGGTCATGTTGGAGAATACCTTGTGGGTCATTTAGCAAAAGAAGGTGCTGAAATTTACATTTCGGATATTTACCAAGAAACCTTGACTCGTGTATCAAAAAAATACAAGACCCATGTTGTATCACCGGATGATATTTATGATATCGACATGGATATTTACGCCCCTTGCGCTCTTGGTGCTACTGTAAATGATGAAACGCTTGAGAAATTAAAATGCTCAATCATTGCCGGTGCTGCAAACAATCAATTAAAAAATGAAATTATTCACGGTAAGGCAGTTATGGAAAAAGGGATTATATATGCACCAGATTATGCCATAAATGCAGGAGGAGTAATTAATTGCTTTTCCGAGGTTCATGAACTTTCTCGAGAATGGGCTTTAACAAAATCAGAAGAAATCTACCAAACAATTTTCAATATTGTGAACCGCTCTAAAAATGAAAATTTACCAACATACAAAATAGCAAATATGATTGCCGAAGAGAGAATAAAAAATGTTGGAATCATCAATTTTACGAAATAATTCATGTTAAATAGAAGACATTTACGAATCAAAATACTTCAAATGCTTTATGCCTATTACCAATCAGGTGATGAGAATTTAGTAAAATTTGAAGATGATTTATTCAATTCGATCGATAGAGTTTATGACTTGTACCTTCTACTCCTTCTGACAATGCCTGAATTGGTTGTCGCAGCAGAGAATAAAATGGAGGATAGAAAGAAAAAATTAAGACCAACGCAAGACGATCTGCATCCTAGCTTAAAATTTACAAGTAATCAAATTTTTAGAAAAATTTTCCAAAGTCGACAAATAAGAGAAGCGTCAGAGCAAAGAAAAACAAATTGGCTCGGCGACGAGAAAAAAGAAATTTTTAGAAAACTATTCCTTCATATCCGGGAGAGCGAGACATATTTTGAATACATGAATAATGGTGAAAACTCTTTCGAAAATGATAAATCGTTCGCCGTAAACTTATTCAAATTAGAAATCGCTAATTCCGAACTATTGCAAAATTTTTTCGAAGAAGTAAGCATCCACTGGATGGATGATTTAGATCATACGTGTTCAATGGTACTCAAAACTATCAAAGCTTGCCAGGAAAAGGAAAATTTTTCAATTCTACCTCTTTATAAACCGAATGATTCAGAAGAAGAATTTGTTCGAAATCTATTCCAAAAAACTATTTCAATGAATGCAGAAAATGAATTATTAATCAATGAACTCACAACAAATTGGGAATTAGATCGAATAGCAAAAATGGATATTATATTATTAAAAATGGGGCTGACAGAACTACAAATATTTTCCGAAATACCAACTAAAGTGACATTAAACGAAACAATTGAAATTTCAAAATTTTATAGTACGCCAAAAAGTAATACCTTTATAAATGGAATTTTAGACGAGGCAATTGATCGACTAACCAAAAATAAGAAAATTATTAAAGAAGGTCGAGGCCTTGTGAATTAAATTTATATGAAAAGTCTCTTGTTTTTTTCGATTATGTATTTGATGTTGCTGGTTGGCTGCCAATCAGATAACAAGGTGGAAATTGGAAAAAAAACAGAAATGAAGATTGATCCACTATTTGATGCCGGAACTGTCAATAAAGGAGAAAAAATAAAGGCAGTTTTCAAAGTGAAAAATACAGGTAAGAGTCCCTTAGTTATAAGCGAGGTAAAGGGTTCATGTAGTTGTACAGTTGCTGACTTTCCTAAAAAACCAATCTTGTCTGGAGAGAGTGGCGAAATAAAAGCTGAAGTAAATACGGATAAAACGGGTGAAGGAAAAATGTCTAAGTCTGTGAGAATAGTAGCCAATACGAACCCCGGATTGACTGTAGTTTATATAAAGGCAAATGTCAAAATAAAATAAAATAAAATAAAATAAAAAGAATGAGTAGAGAAACCATTAATGCATTATTACTGGCTGCTGCAGTCCTAGTATATTTCTTCTTAATTTTTCGGGCACCGATGAAAAGAAGAAAAGAATTGAAAAAATTTATTGAGTCATTATCTGTTGGAGATAAAGTAATCACATCATCGGGAATACACGGAAAAATTTTGGAAATTTCGGATACGACTATTTTGATTAATTCGGAAGGAAGTAAGTTAAGAATTGATAAAAATGCTATTGTAAAATCCTCAGAGGATTTAGCTAAATAATCGTGGTAAATAACATTTGTATTTTACTTTTTTTATCTTTTACGTTCATTGCATGTTCCGGAGCAGATGAATCCACTAGGAATTCATCAGTCAATTCCACTGGGACGAATAATAGTATGGTGAACAGTTCACAAGATGAAAAGGCCCGAATTGAGAGTAAATATGGTATTCAATGGGATTTTTGTGACTGTATAATTAAAAATGATTCGATTGATAAAGTTCTAAAAAATGAAAAACTGAGTGATTCGCAAATAGAGGTACTTTTGAAGAGAGCTGAAATCATTGAGAATAAATGTAAATTATTACTCACCGACTTAAAATCCAACAAAGCAGCCGAAAGAAACAGGCATCAGCAAAAAGTTAAAGACTGTTTGGAAAAATAACTCTGTTAAAAATGCCATTTTAGCGGTCAACTTTAGTGCTTATTTTTAATCAATTTAAATTCGATAATGTAACAGTTTTTGTACGAAAATCGATTGTTATATGGAAAAGAAAAGTTAAATTTGCCTCGACTTATTTTAATCGGAAAAGTCTCGTCGTAATTGACTGTATTTTAAACTGCTGATTTATTATGAGTTATAAAATATGACTACAGAAAATTCTTCAATTGTTGATTATTTCCCCCTTCTTCTTCAAGTAGTTGTTGCTGGAGGTTTTGTTATTTTTACTCTTTTTGTCACCCATATTTTAATGCCCCGTCTCAAAACTAAAAACAAAGAAGAAAATTTTGAATGTGGTATTGAATCGGTTGGAAACGCACGTTTTCCAGTTTCCATAAGATATTTTATGACTGCTATTCTTTTCGTTTTATTTGATGTAGAGGTAATTTTCTTTTATCCGTATGCAGTAAATTTTATGAAACTTGAACTTGAAGGTCTTTTCGCTGTTTTAATTTTTGTAGGATTTTTCCTTCTTGGATTTCTTTACGTTCTTAAAAAAGGTGCATTAGAATGGGAAAAATAGAAGATTTAGTAACGATAAATGGAGAAGGTTATCAATTAACCACACTCGATAAGGCAATAGGACTAGCACGAGCGAATTCAGTTTGGCCCTTGCCTTTCGCAACGTCATGTTGCGGAATCGAATTTATGGCAACCATGGGAAGTATGTATGATATGTCACGTTTTGGTATGGAAAGAATGTCCTTTACTCCACGACAGGCTGATTTATTGATTGTTGCAGGAACTATTTCTAAAAAATTAGGCCCTGTATTAAAACAAGTTTACGAACAAATGGCGGAACCAAAGTGGGTTTTATCAGTTGGGGCATGTGCAAGTTCTGGTGGTATTTTTGATACATACAGTGTTTTACAAGGAATAGATAGAATAATTCCTGTTGACGTTTATGTTCCAGGATGCCCGCCCAGACCTGAACAAATCATAGATGGCGTAATGAACATTCACAAACTCGTAAAGAAGGAGTCTCTCCGCAGAAGATATAGCGAAGAATACAAGCATCTGTTGAAAGAATATAAAATTGAAGTAACAAACGAAAATAATGACTAACGAGGATATATACAAAAGAATTTCAGATCATTTTTCTTCATATATTATCGCCTCAGATGAAACTTTCGGGATTTTAAATATTGAAATAAATCCGAATAAAAATACCGAAATTCTACAGTGGCTGAAGGAGGATTCCATTCTTCAATTTTCGTTTCTCACCAACATTGCTGGAATACATTATCCCGACTCAACAGAAAGAGAAATTGCTGTAGTATACCAACTACACAGTTGGAGAAATAATTCAAGATTGCGATTGAAAGCATATCTTTCAATTGATAATCCAACTATTGACTCAATCGTTCATCTATACAATGGAGCAAATTGGATGGAAAGAGAAACATTTGACTTTTTTGGAGTGAACTTCAAGAATCACCCGGACCTTCGACGTATCCTAAATGAAGATTCAATGGACTATTTTCCCATGCGAAAAGAGCACCCCTTGGAAGATGCTACAAGAGAAGATAAAGATGATCGATTTTTTGGAAGATTTTAATAATATGCAGGAAAAATTGAAATACAAAAACCAAGAAAATTTATCCAAAGAGACAATTGATGGTGAAATTGCTACAATTAATTTTGGCCCAACCCACCCTGCCACCCATGGTATATTTCAAAATATCCTTCAAATTGATGGTGAAAAAATCATATCTTCCGAACAAACAGTTGGCTACATTCATCGCGCGTTTGAAAAATTAGCCGAACGAAGACCCTACAACCAAATTACCCCAATTACAGACCGATTGAACTATTGCTCCTCACCCATTAACAATATCGGTTGGGAAATGACGGTTGAAAAACTTATTGGAGCCGAAATACCGAAGCGAGTTCAATACATGCGTGTAATTATTATGGAATTGGCTAGAATAGCCGATCACCTTATTTGCAACTCCGTGGTCGGTGTTGATGCAGGCGCTCTCACGAGTTTCTTCTATCCGTTCTCGGAAAGAGAAAAAATCTACGAATTGTACGAGGAAGTTTGTGGAGCTAGATTGACCACAAATATTGGTCGTATTGGTGGATTTGAAAGAGATTTTAATGAAACTTTTCACACAAAACTTAAATCATTTCTAAAAACTTTTCCAAAAGCATTTGAGGAATTTAATTCGATGCTCGAGAGGAATAGAATTTTTATGGACAGAACGAAGGGCGCTGGTCCGATTTCTGCGGAACGCGCATTAAATTACTCTATTACTGGTCCTAACCTTCGAGCAACAGGAGTAGATTACGACGTTCGTGTATCTGAACCTTATTCGTCTTATGAGGATTTTGATTTTATAATTCCCGTGGGTGTAAATGGCGACACCTATGATCGCTTCATGGTTCGTCAAGAAGAAATTCGACAAAGTTTACGTATAATCAATCAGGCCTACAATAATCTTCCGGAAGGTTCTTACAAGGCTGATTTACCTGAGTTTCTCCTACCGCCAAAAGAGGAAGTATACAATCAAATGGAAGCTTTGATATACCACTTCAAAATCGTGATGGGTGAAACAGAACTTCCTGTAGGTGAAGTTTATCACGCCGTTGAGGGAGGAAATGGCGAATTGGGGTATTACTTGATTTCTGACGGCGGAAGAAGTCCATACCGATTACAGTTTAGAAGACCATGCTTTATCTATTACCAAGCATATCCTGAAATGATCAAAGGTATGACAATCAGCGATGCTGTTTTGACCTTAAGTAGTTTAAATGTAATAGCGGGAGAATTAGACGCATAAATTATGAAAGCACACATCGATTGGAGTTTACGACATAGCGAAAAGAAAGAATTAAGTCGAGCGTCTTTAGCAAAAATCGATGAACTAATAACACAAGTTCCAGAGGGCAAGCACAAAACCGTTTTGATGAGTGCACTTCATCTTGCTCAAATTGAATTTGGTTGGATAAGTATTGAAACCATGGATTATATCGCGGGTCTTTTAAAAATTCAACCCATTGAAGTTTATGAATTTGCTACTTTCTACACCATGTTTCATCTGGATCCTGTAGGTAAATACGTTTTTGAAGTTTGTCGCACGGGCCCTTGTATGCTAGTCGGAAGTGATGATATTATCTCATATATCGAGGAAAAACTGAATATTAAAGTTGGTGAAACTACGCAAGATGGAATGTTTACATTGAAAACTGCAGAATGTCTTGGTGCATGTGGTTATGGACCAATGTTGCAATGTCGTCATAAAAACCACGAATTTTTAACAAAACAAAAAGTTGACGAGTTAATCGAGGCATATCGATCAAGTAAAGTTGAGTAATAAAATTATGAAAGGAAGAAAATTATTATTAGATAAGATAGGTATTTCAGGCATTGAAACGTTTGAAATTTATAAGAAAAATGGTGGTTATCGTTCTGTGGAAAAGGCACTGAAATCAATGTCTCCGGAAGACGTAGTTGAAGAGGTTAAAAAATCCGGACTTCGAGGAAGAGGTGGCGCAGGATTTCCAACGGGAATGAAATGGTCTTTTCTTGCTAAACCAGAGGGAGTTCCGAGATACTTGGTATGTAATGCCGACGAATCTGAACCTGGGACTTTCAAAGATCGATATCTAATGGAACACATTCCTCACCTATTGATTGAGGGAATGATAACCTCAAGCTATGCACTGGGTTCAAATTTATCATTTATCTACATTCGAGGAGAATTTATGTGGATTTTACACATTCTCGAAAAAGCAATTGCAGAAGCTTATAATAATGGTTATTTAGGAAAAAACATACTCGGATCGGGATACGATTTAGATTTAAGAGTTATGCCAGGTGGAGGTGCATATATTTGTGGTGAAGAAACTGCTCTACTCGAATCACTTGAGGGAAAAAGGGGAAATCCAAGAATGAAGCCTCCTTTCCCAGCGGTTAAAGGTCTTTGGGGATGTCCTACAGTAGTAAATAATGTAGAAAGTATTGCTGCAGTTGTTCCTATTGTGAACGATGGTGGCGATGCTTATGCCCAAATTGGAATTGGTAAAAGTACTGGTACAAAACTTATTTCTGCTTGTGGAAATTTAGCTCGACCTGGGGTTTACGAAATAGAACTTGGTCTCTCCGTTGAGGAGTTTATTTACGGTGACGATTGGTGCCGGGGAATAGCTAATGGAAAAAAAATTAAAGCATGTGTTCCAGGTGGATCATCAGTTCCAATTCTTCCTCACTATTTAATAACTAAAACAGCATCAGGAGAAAATCGGCTAATGTCATATGAGAGTTTAGCTGATGGTGGTTTCTTATCGGGCTCGATGCTGGGATCTGGCGGATTTATTGCTTTTGATGAAGATCAATGTATTGTCCGTAATACATGGAACTTTGCCAGATTCTATTCGCACGAATCATGTGGTCAATGCTCTCCCTGCAGAGAAGGAACCGGATGGATGGAAAAAGTACTCAACCGATTGGAGCATGGAGAAGGAAATTTAAGAGACATAGAACTTTTAGAGGAAATAAATAAAAAGATTGAAGGAAATACAATTTGCCCACTTGGTGACGCTGCTGCATGGCCTGTTGCTGCTGCTATTCGTCATTTCAGAGATGAATTTGAATGGCATGTCACAAACCGTGAAGAGTCTCAAACAAGAAATTACGGTTTGTGTAAGGAACCAGTTACAGCGTAAACAGTAAATTATGGTTAAAGTAACAATTGATAATATCGAGGTTGAAGTTGAACAAGGTACAACAATCCTGAATGCAGCCCGTCAAATCGGAGGTGAAGTTGTTCCTCCTGCAATGTGCTACTACAGTAAACTTCCTGGTTCTGGTGGTAAATGTAGAACTTGTTTGGTTGAGGTAGCGGCGGGTTCCTCTGCGGATCCACGTCCCATGCCAAAATTAGTTGCCTCATGCTCTACGCCCGTTATGGACGGGATGATCGTTAAGAATAAAACCTCTGATCGAGTTCATGAAAATCGCGGAGGAGTAGTAGAATTTCTTCTAGCCAACCATCCTCTTGACTGCCCAGTTTGTGATCAAGCAGGCGAATGCCATTTACAAGACTTAGGATATGAACATGGTTCGCAGAAAAGCCGCTATGAAGAAGAAAAAAGAACATTTGAACCAATCGATATTGGCGATACCATAAAACTTCACATGAATCGATGTATCTTATGTTATCGATGTGTGCATGTAGCAGATAATCTAACTGAAAATAGAGTACATGGAGTTTTAAATCGCGGGGAACAAGCTGAAATTAGTACCTACATCGAAAATGCAATTGATAATGATTTTTCAGGAAATATGATCGATGTTTGTCCTGTTGGAGCTCTTACTGATAAAACATTTCGATTTAAAAGTCGTGTTTGGTTTCTAAAACCAATGGAAGCTGAAAGATCCTGTAATAAATGTTCCGGAAAAGCCGTGTTGTGGATGTTTGGAAACGAAATTTACCGCGTTACCGCGCGAAAAGATAAATATGGAGAAGTTGAGGATATTGATGGCAAACCAGGATGGATCTGTAATGATTGTCGTTTTGAAAACAAAGAGGTCTCCAAATGGAAGATTCTTGGGCCTAGAGTCATTGACCGTCACTCAGTCATTTCTCAAGGTAAGTATGAAACAAAAATTGAAACTTCAACTAAAAAGATAAACTAATGGATTTAGCATTCATAATAGAAAAGTTTTCTCTTGTCTTATTGGTTTTCTTGATTTCCCTTGGGGTAGCTGCCTATTCAACGTTTTTTGAACGAAAATTGGCCGGCTGGATACAAGATCGAATAGGTCCTAATCGGGCTGGACCCTTTGGCCTCTTACAACCAATTGCTGATGGTGTGAAAATGTTCCTAAAAGAAGATTTTATTCCAAAAAATTCAGATAAGTGGTTATTCATCATTGGTCCTGGTATATCAATGTTTACAGCGCTAATTACTAGTACAATTATTCCTTGGGGGCCTCCTGTTGAAGTTTTTGGAAGACAAGTAACTTTACAAATAGCGGACTTTAATATTGGAATTTTATTCATTTTTGGTGTTGTATCAATGGGTGTTTATGGAATCATGATTGGGGGTTGGTCATCAAATAACAAATACTCCTTGTTCGGTGCAATTCGTGCATCTTCACAAATGATCTCCTATGAACTTGCTATGGGCATATCACTCATTACCATTATTTTAATGTCAGGTGGTTTAAGCTTGAATGACATACTTGATCATCAAAAAGGAATCAATTGGAATATTTTCTACCAACCATTGTGTTTTCTTATCTTCTTTATTTGTTCATTGGCTGAAACAAATCGAGCTCCTTTTGACTTACCTGAATGTGAGTCTGAGTTGATTGGGGGTTACCATACTGAATATACTTCAATGAAATTGGGTCTTTTCTTATTTTCTGAATATGTTGCAATGTTTATTTCATCAGCCATTATTTCAATTTTATTCTTTGGTGGATATCATTTTCCAGGCGAAACGTATTTTGTTGGTAATACATTAGCGATTATTAGTATTTTGGTTTTCTTCGCGAAAACATTCTTTTTTGTATTCATTTTCATGTGGATTCGTTGGACAATCCCTCGTTTTCGATTTGATCAATTAATGCACTTGGGTTGGAAAACGCTTATTCCGCTCGCAATTATTAATATGATGATAACCGGGATTATTATTGCAATTTATGAAGGTTGGTTTTAAAAAATAAAAAATGGAAAGTTTAACCAATAGAAAAAAAGTAGTCTCAAATAAACCAATGACTTTTATTGAAAAATTGTATTTACCTGCAATCTTCAGCGGAATGTTTATTACGTTGAAACATATGTTCAAAAAGAAAAAAACAATTAAATATCCCGAGGAAACACGTGTTTTTGCACCTGTCTATCGAGGTCAACACGTGCTCAAAAGAGATGAACAGGGAAGAGAAAATTGTACTGCATGCGGATTGTGCGCTGTGGCTTGTCCAGCTGAGGCAATTACGATGGTTGCAAACGAGCGGAAAAAAGGTGAAGAGCACCTCTATCGTGAGGAAAAATATGCAGAAACTTATGAGATAAATATGTTACGATGTATTTTTTGCGGTTTGTGTGAAGAGGCTTGCCCAAAGGAAGCTATTTTTCTTACTGATCGTATTGTTCCGACTGAATTTGAACGCGGTGAATTTATATATGGAAAGGATATATTGGTTGAATCAATTGAGGAGCGAATTGACATCTCAAAAAGACAAAATACGGGTAAACGAGGAGTAGTATGACATTAGAACTGATCGCATATATCTTAGGTGGACTTACAATCGGGTCAGCTTTGATGGTCGTATTGAGTAACCATCCAATCAGAAGTGTTCTCTACTTGGTAATAACATTCTTCTTTATTTCAGGACATTTTTTACTCATGAATGCTCAATTCTTGGCAATTGTGAATATAATTGTCTATGCAGGAGCAATTATGGTATTGTTCCTATTTACGTTGATGTTGCTAAATCTGAACCAATCTGATGAACCAAACTCAAAGAACTATCTTTCACTCTCGGCAATTATTGGAGGTGGTTCCTTATTGTTAATCCTCATTGCCGCCTTGCGAGATGAATTCACATTCAATGAAGCAATTCACGAGAATTATTCAGGTTTGGTGGAAAATTTAGGAAACACACTCTTCACGAAGTACTTAGTTCCTTTTGAAATATCGTCAATTCTCTTCATCTCTGCTATGGTCGGTGCTGTTTTACTTGCCAAAAGAGAAAATCAACAAATCGATTAAAATATGGCAGGACAATTAGCAACAATACAAGGACTAACAGTTGATTATTATTTCATCTTATCTACTGTACTGTTTTCAATTGGAGCAATCGGACTATTGACACGCAAAAATATGATTGTAATGCTCATGTGCATTGAATTAATGTTGAATAGCGTAAACCTACTTTTAGTAGCATTTTCCTCTTATTTTGGAACTGGTGATGCACAAATTTTTGTATTCTTTATCGTTGTTGTGGCTGCAGCGGAGGCTACCGTTGGATTATCGATTCTAATTATGGCCTATCGAAACAACCGCAACATCGAGGCGGATTTATTAAACAATTTAAAAGGATAAGAGATGGCTACCGAATCACTCATTCTTCTCGTTTTACTTTTCCCTCTTTTAGGCGGTATAATTAATGGGATTGTAGGAAAAAATTTGTCTGAATCATTGATAGGTATAATTGGAACAGCAATGGTGGCAATCCCCTTCATTATTTCATTTAGTATATTTCTTTCTCTTGATAAGGCCATTCAAATTCCTCTATTTACCTTGATTCAAATGTCTAAGTTTTCTTTGAATGCAGGACTTCAAGTTGATGGGTTGGCAATTTGGATGACAATGATAATTACAGGTATAGGAACCCTAATTCATATTTTCTCCATGGGCTATATGAAAGGAGATTCGGGCTTTCATAAATTCTTTGCCTATTTGAATTTGTTTGTATTTTCTATGTTAATTCTTGTTCTGGGTAGTAGCTTTTTTATGCTTTTCTTCGGATGGGAAGGGGTCGGAATCTGTTCGTATTTGTTGATTGGGTTCCATTACAACGATAAAGAAAAGGGGATGTTGAATACGCTTGCGGCACGCAAAGCTTTTGTAATGAACAGAATTGGAGATTTAGGATTATTAATTGCCTGCTTTTTACTTATTGGAAAATTTGGCAGCCTTGAATTTACCGAAATTGCAATAAAAATGAAAACCATACCAATTGGTATGGATTCCTTAGCGATTATTTCAATTACCCTTTGTTTATTTTTAGCTGCAACCGGAAAATCAGCACAAATTCCTTTATTTACATGGTTGCCTGATGCCATGGCCGGTCCAACCCCTGTTTCTGCATTGATTCACGCTGCTACAATGGTAACCGCAGGTATTTATTTGGTTGTTCGTTCCAATTTTCTTTTTGAACTTGCGCCATATACGCAGCATATCATTTTATACATTGGATTGGCAACCTCCCTTGTAGCCGCTTTCATTGCCATGCGTCAAAACGATATCAAAAAAGTACTTGCCTACTCTACCGTTTCTCAATTAGGCTTAATGTTCGTTGCGCTAGGTCTTGGATCATATTCGGTAGCCATTTTCCATGTTACAACACACGCCTTCTTCAAGGCCCTTTTATTTCTAGGTTCAGGAAGTATTATTCTCGCTAACCACCATGAGCAGAATATCACTAAAATGGGCGGATTAAAAAAATATATGCCAACCACACACATGGTATTTTTAATAGGAACACTCGCCATCGCTGGTTTTCCGTTCCTTTCTGGTTTTTTCTCCAAAGATGAAATCTTAGCTGCTGGTTTTGGTCACGGCCCCATTATTTTTGGACTATTGATTTTATCAGCTTCTCTCACTGCTATTTATATGTTCAGAATGTATTTCTTGGTATTCTTTGGTGAGTTTAGAGGAGATAATCATACCAGAGATCACCTGCACGAAAGTCCTGCCGTAATGACCATACCTTTGATTGTTCTCGCAATTTTATCCATTTTTGGGGGAGCATTGAATTTTCCTTCATTTATGATTGAATCTGGTTCACATTGGTTAGATGATTTTCTAAGTCACAGTACTTTTGGATTGAGTGCAGTACATCCGCATCACCTCGATACCACTATAGCAGTAGGAATAATGATCGGAACTAGCTTATTGACCCTTACAATTATTGGAATATCATACATCATTTATGTTACTAAGAAAAAAACGACGAAAGAAGAATCAGAATTTATTGGCTGGGAGAAACTATCAACAAAAAAATTGTATTTCGACGAATTATACCATTCCCTTTTTGTAAAACCAATTGAGTGGAAATCTTTAAATGTTCTTCCTTTTATTGAAAATGGAATTCTCTACAAAATAATTTCGATTTTAACAGCATTTGTTGTTTCTTCAGGAAATCAAATAAGAAAAATACAAAGCGGTATTCTCTCTAGTTATTACTTCTGGATGATTATCGGAATTGTCGGATTAATTGGATATTATTTAATTTATTTCAAATTTTGGAACTCTTAATCGTAACGTTAGCCTTAGGATTAATATCCTTTATTATTCCTCGAAATAACATCAAGTTATTCGGTTTGATGGGCAGTTTAGTTTCTGCCGGAGTCGCTATTTTTCATCTACTAAATTTCGATTCAACCGCACCGTTAACAACACTTTATGAAAATCACACACTACCATTTGGAATGACTTTCCATATTGGATATGATGGCCTTGGATTATTAATGATTATGTTAACAAATCTAATCATTCCAATTATTTTATTGAGTAATTACAACAATTCTAAAACTTCAGAAAGCTCTCTTTTCCATGCGTTGGTATTTTTAATGCAATTTGGCTTACTAGGCGTTTTTTCAGCCGAAGACGGTATTTTATTTTATATTTTCTGGGAATTTACACTAATACCAATCTTCCTGATTCTCTATTGGTTTGGAAATGGAACAAACAAAATTCTATTGAAGTTTTTTATTTATACTTTGATCGGTTCGCTTGGAATGTTATTGTCATTTATCGCACTTCGTACACACGCAACATCCTTTGATTATGTGGATTTAGTAGCGGCTAAATTACCAGCAAAAAAAGCGTGTTGGATCATGTCAGGAATCATGCTTGCATTTGCTATTAAAATTCCTGTTTTTCCTTTTCACACCTGGCAACCCGATACTTATACTTCAGCCCCAATGTCAGCAACGATGTTATTATCTGCTTTAATGTTGAAAATGGCTTTATTTGGAATGATAAAGTGGATGCTTCCGCTAGCTCCAGAAGGAATTGCTGATTTGAAATGGCTTGTATTGATTTTATCTGTGGTTGGTTTGTTGTATGCTGCAGTAATGTGTATCAGAATGAACGATATCAAACGTTTGTTTGCCTACGCTTCCATAAGTCACTTAGGACTTATCGCTGCCGGAATAATGATTTTTACAAAAGATGCGTTGGTCGGTGCATCCGTTCAAATTGTAAATCACTCAATCATTGCTGTTGGACTTTTCCTAATCGCTGAAATTTTGGAGTCTCGTCTCAACACCCGTAATATGAGTGAAATGCAAGGTACAGCAACTCTTGCACCTAAATTTGGTTTTTGGTTCGCTGTAATTGCTTTTGCCTCAGTTTCTATTCCTTTTACAGCAGGATTCATTGGGGAGTTTACCTTATTGAAAGAACTAACTGATTTTAATCCTTGGATTGGTATATTAAGTTCAACTACCCTTGTTTTTGGAGCAGTTTACACCTTGAGAGCTTACCAATTATCCATGTTTGGAGCTCCAAAAAATGAGATCTTCGAAGACTTGCGTTGGAATGAAATTGCTGTATTCTTTATTTTATCAATTGCAGTGGTAGTTTTTGGATTATTTCCTCATCTCATATCTGACTTGGTTGGACCAAGTTTAGATCGCATACTTGCTATTTTTAACGCCCCAACTTCTTTATAGATATGGAAGCAATTATTATTCTTTTTCTAACTGGTATCATTGCTCTGTTTTTGGGAATATTTAAACAACCCAAGTTAACAACAGTATCATCTATATTAGGTTTAGTGGCTGCAGGTATTGTACAATATTTTCCACTTGATATTTTGAGCGATAAATACAATATTTTAGAATTTGGTGATGCCGGTAATGCATTTGTTATCCTTGCACTTATGATTACAGCATTAATTATTCTATCCGGTGATAAAGGGTTTCAAGAGGATAAATCACACGTTGGTGACTACCATGCGCTTTTGCTTTTTTCATTGTCAGGTGGAATTATCCTCATAGGTTTCAAAGATATTTTTATGTTCTTTCTTGGTTTAGAAATATTATCTATTCCACTTTATGTATTAGCTGGAGCGAAAAGACAGTCCAAAGAATCCTCAGAAGCGGCAGTAAAATATTTCTTTATGGGGGCATTTGCTACTTGTATACTTTTATTTGGAGTAGCTTTGATTTATGGTTCAACGCAATCATTCGAACTAGAAAAAATATTGGAGTTTACAGCTGAAAATCCGGTCGGCCCAATATTCTACGTAGGATTATTATTTATCCTTGCTTCATTCTTGTTTAAAGTTGGGGCTGCACCATTCCATTTTTGGGTTCCTGATGTGTATCAAGGAAGTCCAACGGTTTTCATGGGTTATATGTCTTCGGTTGTTAAACTGGTTGGTGTTTTCGCTTTCGTTAAGTTTTTCCGGATCGCCTTTGATAATGTTCATGAATTTTGGACAATTTTAATTGCCGTTTTAATAGCTATTTCGATGTTTATTGGTAATTTATCTGCATTAGTTCAAACGAAATTCAAAAGACTTCTCGCCTACTCTAGTATAACAAATGGATCCTATGCATTGATGTCTATTTTATATCAAGGAAGTGTTCAAGATTCTTCGTTGTGGATTTTTATGGTGGGTTATGGTATGTCTGTTGTTGCGTTAATTACCATTTCAACTATAGTTAATGATGAGCGTGATGAAATTTCCTCCTTAAAAGGAATTGGATATAAAAACCCATTGATTGGTTTGGTAGCAATTGTTGCTTTACTTTCAACTTCCGGTATTCCACCTTTTACCGGATTTTTTGGTAAATTGATGATTTTCTCAGCCGTGTGGGTGAATTATCCGTGGTTGATTATCCTTGCTTTAATAAATTCAGCAATTGGTGTTTACATCTACTTACGATTAATCATGACAATTCTTTCAAAAGAGAATAGCGAAACAACTTCTAAACTTTCCATAACTATTCTTCAACAAGGAGTTCTCATTTCTTGTTTAGTGATTCTTACTTTTGGATGGGTATTCTTGGCTGGTTGGAAGTAAGATTTGATTCCCTTAAATTACCTTAGGTTCTAAATATCAACTTTCGATAAACTACTGAAATAATTAAACTATTCAGAGTCACGTAGATCATTAATGCCAACAACGTTAATGTCATGGTGAATTGGGCGCTAAAAAACATCTCTGGACTCTTCTTCATCTCATTGAATAATTGCTTCTTTGAGTAATTTCTTAATTTAGCATTTTCGGTTTTTATCTTTTTAACTTGTACAGAATCACTTAGTACCTTATTAATTTGAGCATAGGTCTTTATCAGCTGACGCTTGTTGTACTCCGTATCAATTTTGCCATAGTATAAATAAATGAAAATACTAGTTAGCACTGCATAAGCAACACCAGGAGCCATTGCGTTTTTTATGTCGGTCATTACATTACTTTCATCTCCTTTTTTCTTAACCAAATACAAACCAAAAGCAACAGCAAAAGTTGCTAAAAACATATTTAGAAAAACGAAGCCATTAACGGAATCAGAAGACCAACCCGACCAAAAAAAAATTAACTTAGTGCAGAACCACAACAAGGAGGCAAAAAGTCCGATTAGCAAGCCTGATTTCATCCTAGCTATTCATTGAAACTAAAAACTCTTCATTGGACTGTGTATTCTCCATGTGCGATTTCATGAATTCCATTGCTTCGACCGGATTCATATCTGCAATAAACTTACGGATCAACCAAACACGTTGCAATACGTCTTTTCCAACCAAAAGATCTTCTCGACGTGTACCTGACGCAGTAATATCAATAGCTGGATATATTCTACGGTTGGAAATTTTACGATCTAACTGAAGTTCCATATTTCCAGTTCCCTTAAATTCCTCAAAAATTACCTCATCCATTTTCGATCCAGTTTCAGTCAATGCCGTTGCTAGAATAGATAAAGAACCTCCATTTTCGATTTTTCGGGCTGAACCAAAAAAGCGTTTTGGCTTATGAAGTGCATTTGCATCTACACCACCCGATAAAACTTTACCAGATGCCGGAGAAACTGTATTGTAGGCACGTGCCAAACGCGTAATAGAATCTAATAATATACAAACATCATGGCCACATTCAACCATACGTTTTGCCTTTTCCAATACCATATTGGCTACTTTTACATGACGTTCTGCTGGCTCATCAAAAGTTGATGCAACTACCTCTGCGCGAACACTACGTGCCATATCAGTTACCTCCTCAGGACGTTCATCAATCAATAGAACGATCAAATATGTTTCAGGGTGATTTGCTGCAATTGCATTAGCCACATCTTTCAACAACATGGTTTTACCTGTTTTAGGTTGAGCTACTATCATACCTCTTTGGCCTTTTCCAATAGGAGCAAATAAATCCATAACTCGCGTAGATAGCGTTTCTTGCTTATGTCCGGTCAGTTTGAATTTTTCATCTGGAAATAGAGGTGTTAAATATTGAAAAGGAACACGGTCGCGAATGTAAGAAGGATCGCGACCATTAATCGACTCAACTTTTACCAATGGAAAATATTTCTCGCCTTCACGCGGTGGACGAATCGTTCCCTTGACTGTATCACCTGTTTTTAATCCAAATAGTTTGATTTGATTTTGAGAAACATACACATCATCTGGAGAAGGCAAATAATTGTAATCTGAGGAGCGTAAAAATCCATATCCATCTTGTATAAGCTCTAAGACTCCTTCAGCGGAAACAATACCAACCAAATCATAGGCGGAATAATCTCTTTCTACAGCCTTTTCGTCTTGATTTTGCTTTCTATCTTGATTTCTTTGCTCACCGTGACGCTGATTAAATGATTTTCGATCATTTGTATCCTGTTTGTCTTTTTCGTCGTCCGAATTGGTTAGTTTCGTAATATTTTCATGCAAACTTTCTTGAGTTTGGGGGATCGTTGCTTCATTACTCGACTCAGTATCAATTGAATCAAACAAAGAACCACTATTGTCAACTGATTCGTCAGTCTCAGAAACAGAGTTTGTCTCTTGACGCGGGCTTTCAACATCTATTTCTTCCGAATAAGATTGTTCTTCACTCGTCAATAATTTAATTATTTCTTCTTTTCTTAGTTGACCTGCATTTGCAATTCCAAATGCCTCAGCAATAACGCGAAGGTCAGAAAGTTTTTTCTTTTCTAATTCTTTACTATCCATAAAAAGTTTTGATTTTCAATTCAAACACGAAATACTACTGGTTTTCAAAGACATCTAGATTTAGATATCTGATATGATGGTACAATATTACGCAAAATATTGTAATTATCCATATTTTATAAACAATTTATTTAAAAGAATAAATCACACCCAACTCTTATTAATTAAATGAACACAAACTACAAAAGCTGATTTGCCAAATTTGCTAATTCAGAACGCTCTCCTTTTTCCAATTTCACATGACAAAATAGAGACTGGCCATTCAACTTATCAACTAAGTAAGCCAAACCATTGGAATTTTCATCTAGGTATGGGGTATCAATTTGTTGAACATCTCCCGTAAAAATAATCTTTGTATTCTCTCCTGCTCTCGTGATGATTGTTTTTACCTCGTGAGGAGTTAAGTTTTGTGCTTCGTCAATTATGAACATAATATTGGAAAGACTTCTTCCTCGAATAAATGCAAGTGGGGTAATTATAATTGACCCTGAATCCTCCATTTCAACAATTTGCCTCAATTTTTTTTCATTTGAGCCAAACTGCGACTTTATGAATTTTAAATTATCCCAAAGCGGCTCCATGTAGGGACCAATTTTATCATTGGCATCGCCTGGTAAAAATCCAATATCTTTATTGGACAATGGTACAATGGGTCGAGCCAAAATAATTTGATTAAAACTTTTTGCTTGTTCCAGTGCAGAGGCCAAGGCTAAAAGTGTTTTTCCGGTTCCTGCAACTCCTTGAAGAGCCACTAACTTCACATCTGGATTTAAAAGTGCATGAAATGCAAATGCTTGTTCAGCATTTTTTGGCTTAATTCCATAAACATACTCTTTTTCAATTCGTTCCACTTCATCATTCAAATGATTGTAAAAACATAAAGAGGAATTCTTTCCGTTCTTTAAAATATAGTAAGAATTTATTTTTTTCTTCTTTCCAAGTACCCCATTTTCCGCAATTGTATTTTTTAAAAATATTTCTCTAATGACATCAGAATCTACACCCTCAATGGACTGGGCACTATCAGAAGTTATTTCTTTTAACGTAACTTTCCCTGTTTGATAATCTTCGGCAACAACACCTATTGCTTTTGCTTTTATGCGCAGATTAACATCTTTGGTCACTAAAATCACTTTACAATTTGGCTCCTTTTGCTGTAAAACGAGAGCTGAATTAATAATTTTATGGTCATTTTTAGGAGCAGAGAATATATGTTCAGCATCAATACTTTTTGGATTAGAGTCCATTACTATCTTAAACTTTCCCTTTTTTGGGCCTAAACTAATCCATTCCTGAAGTAAGTTTGTATTGGATAGCTTATCTATAAAACGAATGACCTCTCGCGCAGCAAAATTTTTGGTATCGTTTCCCAATTTAAATTTATCCAATTCTTCTAAAACGGTAATTGGTATTGCCACATAATTTTCATCAAAGGATGTAATAGATTCGTGGTCATGCAAAAGGACGGATGTATCAATAACAAATATTTTCTTTTTTAACGCCATAGAATAGTATTAATAATAATTTAAAGAATATACAAATCAACAAGTTTTGAGTTCATATTTTTAAAAATTCTTGCCACTTTTACGTAACTCAATGCGTTCATTTAATTTTTCGATAAATATTTCCTCATCTTCCGGAGAGATTAAAAGTTCGTCAAATTTATTGTAATGGATAACCAATCCCCTCCATGCAGTAGAAAATTTTAGTCCAGCATAAATTCCCTTTTGTTTTTCGACTTTTCTAATTGACGAGTAGAAAATTTTTTTCGTAAATATCAAACTTTTACAAAAAAGTACATCTTCATCCAATCGAAAATATGTTGTTTTCAAAATTGAAATGAAGAGGAGCGCTATAAAGCTGACTAAACCAAAAAACGGCCAAAGTAGAGATTTATCGTTTTCAAAAAGTATCGAAAATAAAGAGATAGAGCTCAAGAGAATGAAAATAAAAAGAAATACAAATATCAAAGTGAAATCCTTTTTTGTGTTAAAAAGCATTTTACCAAGTAAATAGTGGTTTGGAGGACATTAAAGCGTTTACTTCTTTTCTAATTTCAATCAAGCGGCCATCATTATCTTTATTCATCAAAACATCATCAATAAGCGATACTATTTTTGAAATTTCATTTTCCTTTACTCCTCTTGACGTAATTGCAGGCGTGCCTATTCGAATTCCTGAGGTAATAAAAGGAGACTCACTATCAAAAGGAACCATATTTTTATTCACTGTAATATCTGCTTTTCCTAATGTAGTTTCAGCATCTTTACCATTAATACCTTTGGAACGCAAATCAATGAGCATACTGTGATTCTCTGTTCCACCAGAAATAATTTTATAGCCCAGTTTAATAAAATCACTCGCCATTATGCTGGCATTTTTTTGAACTTGCTTCATGTATGTTATGTATTCCGGACTTAGTGCTTCTCCAAATGCCACAGCCTTTGAGGCTATAACATGTTCAAGTGGACCGCCCTGAATACCAGGGAAAACAGCCGCATCCAACAATGCACCCATTGACTTTAAATTTCCATTATTCCACCTCAATCCAAATGGGTTATCAATGTTATTTCTCATCATAATTACTCCTCCTCGAGGTCCTCTCAACGTTTTGTGCGTTGTGGTTGTTACGATATGACAGTATTCTAATGGATCATTCAATAATTTTGCAGCGATTAGTCCGGCAGGATGAGAAATATCAGCTAAAACTAGAGCACCAATTTCATCTGCTACTTTACGAATTCTTGAATAATCCCAATCGCGGGAATAGGCAGAGGCACCACAGATAATCATTTTAGGAAGTTCACGTTTCGCTGTTTCCTCCATAAAATCATAATCTACCAAACCCGTTTCCTTTGATACACCATAAAAATAGGGTCGATATAATTTACCTGAAAAATTTACAGGAGATCCATGGGTTAAATGTCCACCGTGAGATAAGTCAAATCCCAGTATTTTATCCCCTGGCTCTAAACACGCTAAAAATACAGCTGCATTTGCCTGAGCACCTGAATGAGGTTGCACATTTGCCCACGAAGCACCAAAAAGCTGGCATAACCGCTCAATAGCCAATTGCTCAACTTTATCAACAATCTCACATCCACCATAGTAGCGTTTACCAGGTAGTCCTTCGGCATATTTATTTGTTAATACACTTCCCATTGCTTCCATCACTTGCTCACTGACAAAATTTTCAGATGCGATGAGTTCAATTCCTTGTAGTTGTCTATTTTTTTCCTCTTGAATTAAATTAAAGGCTATTTGGTCTCTCATAAAGTTAAATGAATATGATTTTGATAATTAATAGAAACTATTTTTTCCAATCCTTGAATTAAATTTGTTTCTGGTTTGTAATTAGTGAGATTTTTAAGCTTTATTGAACTACCAACCCTTCTTTCCACTTCGTAGTCGTAGCGCTTTTTTGGTGCATCAACAAAAATTATCCTTGAATCTGAATTTGTAATTTTTTTAATTAATTGAGCCAAATCTAAAATACTCCATTCCTGTTCATTTGCAATGTTAACGATATGACAACCGCGAATTCTCATTAATCTAACACAAGACTCAACTGTATCGTCGATATAGGTAAAATCACGCGTTTGTTTTCCATTTCCATATACCGTAAGCGGTTGACCTGTAGTTGCTTGCTCAAAAAATAAAGGAACTACCATTCGATTATCCTGATTCGAACCATAAATATTGAAAAATCTCAATGAAAGAACATTTAATCCTTTTTCTTCGAAATGCGATGCCAAATATATTTCATTGTATCGCTTAGCCATGGCATAAGAAGTTCTCGGATCTACCAAAATTTCTTCAGTCAATGCATTTTTAACGATTGCTGAATGACTGTAGATTCCACTCGTCGATGCATACATGAGGTATTTCACGTTATTTATTTCGCATGCGTTTACAACGTTACGAGTACCAATTACCTCAACATCCATGGTTTCTACGGGATTATCAGCAACTATATCAACACCAAGCACAGCCGCAAAGTGAAATACCAAATCACAACCCTTGGCTGCATCAATTACTAAAGATTCATCGCGCACGTCACCTTGAATGAATACAATCTGATTGAAAGTTTCTTTGTCTAATTTATTTCCTCTTAATAAATTATCAAGAATAACAACTGTATGACCTTCAGCAACGAGTCTTTTCGCCAAATTACTTCCAATAAAACCCGCCCCGCCGGTAATCAATATTTTCATTTCAACAAAATATTAATGAAATACACTGTACAAATATCGGAAAAACAATTATTTTATTTATGAACAAATTAATTTTCACGTATAAAATTTTACACTGCAACATCGAAATCCCTCAGTGCATCATTTAATGACGTTTTAATGTCTGTTGATTCTTTGCGTTTTCCAATAATTAAAGCACAGGGAACTTGAAATTCACCGGCCGTGAATGATTTTGAAATTGATCCTGGAATTACAACACTTCTATCTGGAACATACCCGCGATATTCAATGGGCTCGCTTCCCGAAACATCAATTATTTTTGTTGATTTTGTTAAAACAACATTTGCTCCCAATACTGCTTGTTTACCAACTCGAACTCCTTCAACAACAATTGCTCTTGACCCAATAAATGCATCGTCTTCAATTATAACAGGGGCTGCTTGCAATGGTTCCAAAACACCTCCAATGCCCACACCCCCGCTCAAGTGCACATTCTTTCCAATTTGAGCACAAGATCCTACAGTTGCCCAAGTATCTACCATAGTTCCTGAATCAACGTAAGCACCAATGTTTACGTAGGATGGCATCAAAATGACACCGGGGGCAAGAAATGATCCGTAACGCGCAATTCCGTGGGGAACAACACGAACGCCAAGGTCAGAAAAACCTCTTTTCAGAGCCATTTTATCATGAAATTCAAAAGGACCCAACTCAATCGTTTCCATTTTACGAATTGGAAAATATAGTACAACTGCTTTCTTTATCCATTCATTCACCACCCAATCACCTGACTCTGTTGGCTCAGCTACACGTAATTTCCCTTTATCAAGCTCCTCAATGACATGATTAATAGCCTCAATTGTTTCATTTTCTTTCACTAAATCTCGGTTATTCCAAGCCTCTTCCACAATTGATTTCATAAATTATTTTTTTCAAAGTTAAACAGCTTTTAGAAATGAAAGTTTGAAATCCAAAAAATGTTGTAATTCAATCTTTTAAAAATAGTATTTATCTCTTTAATTCATCTATCTTTGTCACCTGAATTTAAGAACATGGCAACTACAGCAGATATTAAAAATGGACTATGCTTAAAACATAATGAAAAATTATTTCAAATCATAGAATTTCAACACGTAAAACCGGGAAAAGGACCGGCATTTGTGCGAACTAAAATGCGTCAGATAGAGTCTGGAAAAGTATTGGATCACACTTTTTCTGCAGGTCACAAAATTGAACCTGTACGAATTGAAAATCGTGAATACCAATATTTATATCAAGACAGTGATTTGTATGTATTTATGAATAATGAAACTTTTGAACAAGTGAATATTCCAATAAAAATGGTTGAAAAACCTGCGTTTCTTCAAGAGGGCATGACTGTTAATATTCTGTTTCATGCTGAAGAGGAAACACCTTTGGTGGTAGAACTACCGATGTATATAATTTCCGAGGTCACATATACCGAACCCGGAATAAAAGGAGATACAGCGACAAACTCCTACAAACCGGCTACAATTGCCACAGGGGCCGAAGTACGTGTTCCTCTTTTTATTGATAATGGGGAAGTCATTAAAATAGATACAAGAACTGGGATTTATGTTGAAAGAGTTAAAAATTAGTCTGAAACATCTCACCCCATGAAAAAAACAGCTCTCAACGATATACATATTTTACTTGGCGCTAAAATGGTTCCATTTGCTGGATTTTCAATGCCGGTGCAATATGAAGGTGTTAATAGTGAACACGACACAGTTCGCTCAGGAGTTGGTGTTTTTGATGTTTCACACATGGGAGAATTCGAATTAAAAGGAAAAAATGCCTTGGCACTTATTCAAAAGGTTTCATCCAATGATGCCTCCATTCTTGTGGACGGAAAAGCGCAATACAGTTGTATGCCTAATGGAAAAGGTGGTATTGTAGACGACTTAATCATATACCGAATTTCAGAAAATCACTATTTTCTGGTTGTAAATGCATCAAATATCGAAAAAGATTGGAACTGGATTTCTTCTCACAATGACCTTGGAGTAGAAATGAATAATTTATCAGATGAATATTCTCTTCTCGCAATTCAGGGTCCAAAAGCAGCTGAAGCAATGCAAGCACTTACTAGTATTGATTTATCATCCATGGTTTACTATACATTTCAATTTGGGACTTTTGGCGAAGTTGAAAATGTAATGATATCAGCCACAGGTTATACCGGTTCCGGAGGATTTGAAATTTATGTTAAGAATAAAGATGTGATATCAATCTGGAATAAGGTTTTTGAGGCGGGTAAATCATACGGCATAAAGCCCATTGGATTAGCTGCAAGGGACACCTTACGATTGGAAATGGGTTTTTGTTTGTATGGCAATGATATAAACGATTCCACCTCACCTCTTGAGGCAGGGTTGGGTTGGATCACAAAATTCACAAAAGAATTTGTGGACTCAGATTACCTCAGGGCTCAAAAGGATAGTGGTGTAACAAGAAAATTAGTTGCATTTGAAATGATAGACAGAGGAATACCTCGTCACGATTATAGAATTTTAGATGCCAACAATCAATCTATTGGAATAGTGACATCAGGAACAATGTCCCCATCAATGAAACTTGGAATTGGACTTGGGTATGTTGAAGTTGCTCACGCTGGTTTGGAATCAGAAATTTTTATTGAGATAAGAGATAAAGGCGTTAAAGCGAAAATTGTAAAATTGCCTTTTTACAAAAAATAATCTAGGCACATTTATTGACAACCCGCGCCTGATAAGTTAACTTTTTAGACTTTTTTGTTTTAAAAACCAATTCTATTTTTGTGTATAAATTAACCGTTATGTCAAAATATTCTATTTTTATCCTTCTCTCCTTTTATTTACCTCTAATTGGCTGCTCTCAAACGAGTTTGGAATCAGAAGAACTTGCGACAAAAAAAAGAGTAAAACAAACCGTTTTTGAATTATCTGATTTTTTGGAGGATAATAAAGACCTCGACGAAAAGGTGAATCTTCAACTAAAAAAAATGTCAGACTCTGCATTAGTTGCTCAATTGATCATGCCAGCCACTGGACGTTTAGGGCTTCCGAAAGAGGATGTGATTAAATTCACCAAAAAAGGAATAATAGGCGGCATTTTAATGCTTAATGGGACTGTTGATGAATTTACGACTTGGATAAAAGAATTTGAAGATATTAATAAGAATAAAGGGTTTCTTCCCTTCTTATACTCAGCGGATGCAGAACCAAGCTTGTTCAACAGAAAAATAAGCGGATCAACAATGGTAAAAAAGGCACAGGAAGTAAAAACTCTTGAGGAAGCAACCGAGGTAGCTCAATTGATTTCTGCTGACCTTACTAAAATTGGGATCAATTATAACTTTGCTCCCGTAGTCGATGTTTCATCAAATGCAACCGTAGGATACAGAGGGTTTGGAGCAAAAAAAGAAAATCTTATCCCTTGGTCTAATGCGTTTATTGCTGAAACGCAAAAAAATAATATCATCGCAACGGCAAAACATTTTCCCGGACATGGTTTGGTTTCAGGTGATACTCATAAATCCTTACAAACAATAGATGGCGAATTAAAAGAACTAGAAAACTATCCACCACTTATCGCTAACGGACTATTATCCATAATGATTGCGCACATTGCAATCCAAAATAATAAACAATACGATACTAAAGGATTACCTGCAACAACATCAAAGACTATAGTAACAGAACTTTTGAGAAAAAAATTGGGATTTAAAGGGTTAATTGTGACTGATGCAATGAACATGGGTGGTGTTAGTAAAGTTCCTAATGCCTCAATAAAAGCAATCGAAGCAGGATGTGATATCGTTTTGATGCCTTTAGATATTGAAAAGACTTTTCAGGGTATATATACCCGGATGAAAAGCGATAAGGATTTTAGGACCGTTGTTGAAGAAGCTGCAAAACGAGTAATAAGAATGAAAATTTGTCTTGGCCTAGTTAACTAAAATACAATGAAAATTTACACGAAAAAAGGCGATAAAGGTAAAACTGGATTAATTGGAGGCACGCGCGTTTCTAAATCTTCAATTCGTATTGATAGCTATGGAACGATTGATGAGTTGAATTCATGGCTAGGTGTACTCAGAGACGGAGAAATCAAATCTAACTATAAGGAACAGCTAATAGAAATACAAGATCGCCTTTTTACAATTGGATCAAGTTTAGCAAGTGATCCGAAAAAATCAGTAATGAAAATACCTGATTTATTAAACGATGATGTAGTGTTGTTAGAGAAATGGATGGACGAGATGGATCAGGAATTAGAACCAATGCGCTCATTTATTTTACCTGGAGGGAATCAAACCGCTTCTTTTTGTCATGTAGCACGTTGTATTTGTCGAAAAGCAGAAAGAAATGTTGTTGTGTTGAGTGAAAATGAATTCGTTGCAGATTTGGTACTCATGTATTTAAATAGACTGAGCGATTACTTATTTATTTTAGCAAGAAAAATTTCAAAGGATCAGGGAGCATCCGATCACCCATGGAAACCAAGGTTGAATAATTGATAATCAATTTTGTAAATATTAAAAGAATAACTATTTTTGTTTACAATAAAATCAACGATTATGCAAAAGAGAACAGTTGGATTCATGCTATTTTCAATTCTATTATCTCTCGTATCGTGCATTAAACACGAAGTAATTCCACCTCCGATCAATACGGTTGACCTTGATTGTAATTTCCTGGGAACCATAAATGGTACGAATACAGAATACACGCAAAATGTTCAGGGATACAATTGTTACAACGACGACAATTTGTATTATACAAATCCATCACCCAATCTTTCTAACTGTCTTTACACAGCAGAAATCCGTTCATTTCAACAAAATCAAAAAGTTAAAATAATTTTTGGGCCGTTAAAATGGGATGGAGGTGTATCCTCCTACCCAACCCTTAATATGTTTAATGATTTTCATTCTTCAAATTCCGACCAACAAATACCACTAATGAACGTAGAAGACATGACCGGAACGAACGCAGGAGTACAAATTGAATATACAGATTCGAACGGAGATAAATGGGAGACCTCAACAGATGATCAACCAGGAGTTGTTATTTTTACGCTTTTAAATCAAGATTCAGATAATACAGGTGATTACTCACTCTTTGAGTGCTCATTTAGTATAAAAGTATTTAGAGAGGACCCTAATCAGGGACTACTAAGTTTGAATTTAAATAATTGTAAATTCAGAGGTTGGTTCAAAAGATAAATTTACCCTCATGGGGTAAAACCAATGAGTGAATCGCTCAAAATAGCAATTATTGGAGATTATAACTTTACCTATAACTCTCATCAAGCAACAAATTTATCTCTTGATCATGCAGCGGATTTTTTAGATGTCCAATTAAATTATTATTGGCTTCGTCCTAATGAAGTAATTAAACATAAACCAGTTTATTTAGAAGGATTTGATGGATTTATTTTTTCTCCAGGTCCCTACCAAAATATTTTCTATCTAAATGGAATAATACGTACCGTTATCAATCTAAAATTACCCACTTTAATAACCGGAGAAGCTTTCAAAGGATTTATCGAAGTACTTGTTCAATTGCATAATCTACACAATTCAAATGAAAAATTAATCTCTGAAAACTTGGTGTCAGGAAATCGTTTTGAAAAGATTACGATCATTCCCGAAACAAAGAATTGCATTCAGTTATATGACAATATTTCGAATATTGAATTAAGCTCCTCTCGCTACAGTTTATATCCTCAACTTATTTCTAGTCTCAAAAATGAAATTATAAAAATTGAAGCGTGGAATCAATTTGATGAACCCGAAATTTTAAGTCTACAGAGCCATCCTTTTTTTGTAGCATGTGGGTTTTGTCCTCAAATTTCATCTACACGAGAAATTCCTCATCCTCTTATTTATACACTTCTTAAAAGCATATTACTCGAGAAAGATGAAATTTTATCTTAAAATATTGCTCTTAACTCCATTCCACCTGTATGAATAATTCGCGTCTGTTCTGACTTACGTCCTAAATACTGAATAGAAAGCTGTAGATTTTTTGCAAGAAGTCGCTGATAACTGACACTCCATATTTGATTAAATCCTGGCTTTAATCCTTCCATCATTTCAAAACCAACTGCCGAATTTACAGTACCGTTAAAATTTATAATAACATTTTTAAAATCTGCTATAAAGCTTCCCTTTTGTGGTTTGTTGAACTTCGCATTAACTGAGACCTGATAATTTTTCGACTGCTCGTTCCCGAACTCAATTGAGTTACGTTTCATACTCATTTGACCAGTTACACCCATTTTAAATTTCGTATTTGGTTGATAAATTAATTCTGTTAGGATGGATTGAAAGTGTATCTGATAGTTGCGGTTGATTGTGTAATCAATAATTGACTTTTTCAAACCATCCTCAAATTTTAGGTTGAAGGCAACAAAAGTTGTCATATTCCACCTTACACTTAATTCATTTGATAAGTTACTTCTTGAGTCAAAACCTGAAGCAAGGAGAGTCTTACTATTTGTTGATTGAAAGTTATATTCTAATCCGAAAATAGGTGAATTTCTATTAAAAAATAGCGTGTTTTTGATGCTAGAATTCATTGAAATCAAACTGGAATCTCGAATTTCTGAATACAATGGATTGAAAAGCTCATTGAATTGAAACGTATTAACCTTTTTCATGACTCTAACCCTAAACTGATCCGAAAAGAGTGCAAACTTTTTTATGAATCCTTTCTTCGTTTTAAAGATTTTTTCTGGTTGTAGGAATAAACTGCCGTTCAATTCGTTGCTGTAAGTTCGAGTATAATTTGCACTCGGAATAAATACACGAATATAACTTGCTTGATCAATGAATTGAGCTATTTCAAATTCATTTAAATCTTCAATTCCATCAGCATCGTAATCAATCCATGTGTAAATTCCTTGACCATCATTTACTTTAATATAAATAAAATCTTTTCGCTGCTCTAATCCTGAACCTATCTCGTAAAAGCTGGTAAGATGAATTGAATTCTTAAAAAATTTAGCGTTGTATTCTACTCTTCCAATTAAGGTATTTTCAGCTTGAATATCAATCAGGGTCGTATCAAGTATTTTCAGACTTCTAATACCTGAAAGAAAAGTGAATGAATTATTTTTTTTATCTCTAAAAAGTAATTCTGCGGCAGTTGTTGTTCCTTTTGCTGCCCTTTTTAAATTATCTGAATAAGGCCTCCAATCATATCTTTCTCGGTAACTTAATTTTATTCTCGACTTGCTAGAATCAGCAGTGGCTATGAAAAATTGATAATCAAAAAATTGATAGCTTCTTGATTCCAAGGTGTTTAATTTAAAGATGTTTAGTTCATGATCGTCAATGTAACCAAGCTGAATGTTTTTGATTTTCTTTGAAATTTGAGCTCGATGACGAACAAAATCGTTATTCACACCAGTTTTAGAATTTAGGTAGCTCGCATCCCATAGAACCTTCCAACCCTTCTCGTTCCAATTACATGTTGAAAAAAGTCGATTTCCCCGAAAATATTGACCGATTATATTACTCTGATAATCCAAAGATAATTTTCCTTTATTTTTCTTAGTTAGAGAATTTTCAATTAGAATTATCGACTGATTTCCTAAATAATTCATATTTCGCGTATTCCAATCTCGGTCAAATTCAACTGATCTGAATTGTTCAATTGGTGTGAATGTTTTATTTATGAATTCATATTTAATATTGTTTTGTACATAAATATGCATTGATGAATCTTTGGCAATACTAAATTTATTTTCCAAATTAAATATTCCCCCAAAACCGAAATTATCCTTATTTCCAAGTGTCGAAAATGTATTTTTATCCTCATTGGAAAGGGCAAATTCTGCTCTCAGTATTGAATTTTTTGAAAGCGTATAGCTTACTCCAGATGACAGAAACTGCTTTTTTTTGGGAGTAGTTATTAATCGAGCTGGGACAAAATTTCCTTGAGGAATTCCATTTATCGGCGAAACCCACTTGTAAATTTTACCCAAGGCAATTTGTTGATCAAAAATATAATTCCCTTTATTATCTCCAACCTGAATAAAAAAAGCATTAAATCGAGCTGAATCCGGATTATTGGTAAAAACTAAAACTGAATCAAATCCCAAACTATCAATCATTTTATATTGAATTTGATTCGCAAAATAACCCACCGAATCAATGCTTGATACCTGGGCAAGTTCTAAACTATCGCCAATTGATGACAAATATAATTTTTGCTGATTATCCAATTTTTGTTGCAACGACTGATTTTTAGCATCTTGTTCTGAATAAACGTTGAACCAAAGCTTCATTTTTTTTGACTCAAAACTTGTACCTGTTTGTACTAAAGAACGAGCGTAATTTTGATCTGAATATTGAAATTCGGCAACAATCCTTGAATCCTTGGTAATGAAGTTTTTTGATGTAAAGGTTACTTCAGAGGTATTATAATCAATCGTATAATCAAATTCTTGCCCTCGCTCAAGTAATCTCCCATCGATGTATATTCGTTCAGTACCCCCTAAAATAATTATAAAAGGCTCATTTTCAGCACCTCGTAACCGATAAGGTCCCTGATTTGATTCAACACCTTGAATTATTTGGCGGTTAAATTTTCCTCTCGATAACGCTCCACTAACCTGTGTTTTCAAAACACCGCCGTTTTTAGTAATATATTTGTAAGAAGATGTCAGTCCCTGTGCACGCTTTTTATAGGTTAAAAAGTAACCCTCCGGTTTAGTAAGCCAAAAATCTCCACCAATTAACTTTACGTTGTCATTGTAAATTTGAATAAATAGCTGATCAAATTCCTGAAGCTTATTTGTTGTACCATCCGGCTGAAGTGGAATATTTGCATCGGATACAGATGCTAAAATCTTTAACTGAGAAGAAATTTGTCCTGATAACTCCAGATTCAAGGATGAGTTTATTCCTAAGTCTTGACTATTCCCAAATGATAGTCCGCGGGAAATACTTCCCTGTTTTGAAATTTCTGAGCCACCAAAGATATCACTCACTGAATAATCCTGTGTAGTAATCAAATATTTTTCCCTTTCACTTGACGCACCATTGTAAATAATTGACTCTTTTCTGATTTGATAAATTTTGGATAAACTAAATTGAAAGACACGATAGCTAATCGATAAAGAATCACAAATAGTAGTAAATAGCTGAAGGGTTGATTTTTCAAAATTTAATTCATACTCATTAAAATCTAATGGTCTTCCATCACATAAAATAACAAGTGAGGAAGGATAGATGCTCAACGAATCAATTTCAATTAGATCCTGTGAGAATTTGATTTTTTTTGAACGATATGAGTTGAACTGGCCAAATAAATAATTATTGGAAATACCTAAAAATAAAAATAGAATGAAAAAAAATAATCGCATTTAGCCTTAAGTATACTTTAAAACAGAACAGAATAAAATTTATTTTAAATCGTGTAAATTAACAGAAAAAATATTAAGTAAATTTACCGTTCAATTCATACTAATTTGCATAAAAACAGCTCAGTTTATATTTATAAAGCAAGAACTTGGGTTCTTTTTTATATAAGAATGAGTCAACTCTTTAAAAATCAAAGTAGAATTTGATTATGAGAGTGTTTTCAAACATTTAAAGAGGTTGTTAATAACGTATTTCGAATTGATAAAGTTAAAAAGTAACGGCAGAATAAATCCTGATCTCTATGAAAAGCGTTCAAAAAATGGTTAAAAAAATCGCAATCTTTTTTCCTTTTATTTTTTTTCTTCTCAATTTTCATTCATCAATTTTAGCGCATAAATTTTATTTTGCCTTTGCAGAGGTTGAATATGTTGAACGAGATTCAAAATTAGAGGCAACACTCACGGTTATATCCCACGATTTCGAAGACTATTTAAAAAGTAAAAATATTATCCGAGAATCCATCGAAAAGGCATTTTCAGACTCGCTTGAAACTGCGAAAATAGTAAACGAATTGAATCAGCATTTTGCTTTTCAATATTACGCTGAAGATGACATAAAAATAGAACAAGCAAAATCAAATTTTAAAATCGATGGGTATCACATATTATTGAACGGTAATTTGGAACTATACCTATCGAGTTCGATTTACCTTCCTTCCCCTTTTTTATTAGTAAAATTTGACTTATTAATGGATTCGTATCCGGAACAACAAAATAAATTAACTGTAATTTACAAACAAAATAAAAAAACAAGTAGTTTTATAATTAATAAGGAAACACAACTAATTGATTTAAGTAATAAATGAGAAAAACACTACTATTTTATTCTTTTTTGTCTTCGGTTACACTAACTATTTTTTCGCAGAAAAAATTTGCGCAACTTGATCAAGAACTACCTACCCCAAATGACTACCGCACCGCTTCAGGAGCTCCCGGCCATGGTTACTACCAACAAAAGGCTGATTATAAAATGAGTCTTACCATCGATGATTTAAACCAAAAATTGTATGGTTTAGAAACAATCACCTATACCAATAATTCGCCAGATCAACTATCCTATTTATGGTTGCAATTGGATCAAAATATTTACAGCCAAGACTCTGAGTCGAAAATCATCGAAATTGAAAAAATGGAAGATTTTAAATCCATCAGTGATATCAAGAGAAAATTCTTCTCTTACGATGGAGGATATAAAATAGAGGAAATAAAAAGTATAAGTGGAACTAAAATGAAATACTTCATCAATAAAACAATGATGAGGATTGACTTAGAAAAACCACTGCTACCAAAAACCAGTATCTCTTTTCAAATAAAATGGTGGTATAATATTAACGATAGAATGCAGGTTGGAGGAAGATCAGGGTACGAATATTTTGAGCAGGATAAAAATTACCTTTATACTATTGCTCAGTATTTTCCTAGAATGTGTGTGTACAATGATGTAACTGGTTGGCAAAATAAACAATTTTTAGGTAGAGGTGAATTCACCTTGCCGTTTGGAGACTACGAAGTATCAATTACAGTTCCGGCAGATCATATTGTTGCTGCCACAGGTGAATGCCAAAATTACGATGCTGTTCTTTCTGTAGAGGAGAAAAAAAGGTATGAAGCAGCGAAGAAATCAGACTCACCCGTTTTAATTGTAACGCAAAAAGAAGCAGAAAAGAAAGAAAATTCAAAAGAGTCTAAAACAAAAACATGGATTTTCAAAGCAAAAAATGTTCGTGATTTTGCTTTTGCAACCTCAAGAAAATTTATCTGGGATGCCCAAAATCAAAAAGTAGGAAATCAGAATATCTTATGTATGTCTTATTACCCAAAAGAAGGTAATCCTTTGTGGGAGAGATACTCCACTAAATTAGTGGCTCATACAATTAAAACCTACTCAAAATACACAATAAATTATACATATCCAGTTGCAATATCGGTTCACTCGAAATCAATCGGGATGGAATACCCAATGATATGTTTCAATGGAGGAAGACCTGAATCAGACGGTACATATTCTGAAGGTGAAAAGTATGGCATGTGGGGTGTAATTATTCATGAGGTAGGGCATAATTTCTTTCCTATGATTATTAATTCAGACGAAAGACAATGGACGTGGATGGATGAGGGATTAAATACATTCGTACAATATTTAACAGAACAAGAATGGGAAAGAGGATATCCATCCCGTCGTGGACCCGCTTACCTTATCGCAGACTATATGCGGGGCGATAAAAAAACAATTTCGCCAATAATGACAAACTCGGAATCAATTTTTCAATTCGGAAACAATGCATATGGTAAGCCAGCTACAGCCCTGAATATATTGAGAGAAACTATAATGGGGAGAGAATTATTTGACTATGCTTTCAAAACTTATTGTGAGCGATGGAAATTTAAACATCCATCCCCAGCTGATTTTTTCAGAACCATGGAAGATGCATCAGCAATTGATTTAGATTGGTTTTGGAGAGGTTGGTTTTACGGGACAGATAACGTAGATATTTCTCTTGATGACATAAAATGGTTTCAACTGAATACTCAAGACCCCAATCAGGAAAAAGCTTTTCTATTAAAGCAAAAAAATGAAAAAGATGTGCATATAGGTGAAGGAAGAAATAAAAATGATATTCAAGAAACAGTCAATGAACGTGATTCAACGATTGACGATTATTACGCAAAAAGAAATATTTATTTTGTTGATACATTGGATAAAAAAGAATACAATGAATTTAAAACTAAATTAAGCAAAGACGAAATAAAACTTTTAAATGCAGATAAGCAGTTCTACGAATTATCTTTTTCAAATATCGGTGGTCTTGTAATGCCCTTGATTCTGGAATTTACATTTCAAGATGGATCGACAGAGGTGCGTAGAATTCCGGCGGAGATATGGAGAATGTACGAGGATAAGGTGTCAAAAGTATTTATTTTTGATAAAATAGTACAATCGGTGCGATTAGATCCTTTTTTAGAAACTGCAGACACCGATTTAGATAATAACAGTTGGCCAAAAGAAAGAAAGCCAACACGGTATCAATTGTTTAAACAACAAATTACGAATCGCGAAAATCCAATGCAGCGGCAAATAAGAATCGATGAAATAATAAAAAATTAAGCGTAACTAATAAAATTAGATAATTTTTCAGGATGGGAAATAGAATTAGTTACTTACGATTTATCTAAAAATCGATAACTAATTTATGTTTATCGATAAGTTTTCTAATATTTAAAATCGCATAACGCATCCGCCCGAGCGCGGTATTAATGCTAATATTCTCAATTTCTGCAATTTCTTTAAAGGACATTTCTTGAAAGATTCGCATATTCAAAATCTTTTTTTGCGAATTTGGGAGGTATTCTACTAAAGATACCATTTGGTCAAGTAATTCCTGAGTTGTAATTTGTTCCTCTATTGTTTTATTCCCCGATGATATGGTGGAAAAAATATTGAAATCATTACTCAAGGAGCTAGACTCAGAAATAATTTTTACCCGCGAGGAACGTCTAAAATGATCAATTATTAAATTGTGGGCTATTCTCATCACCCATGGTAAAAATTTACCTTCTTCGTTATAGGATCCAGTTTTAATTGTTTTTATAACTTTTATAAAGACATCTTGAAAAATATCATTTGCAAGATCAACATCTTTAACTTTCAGTTTTATAAAGCGAAAAATTGAATCTTTGTGACGGAATAAAAGCTTCTTAAAAGCAACTTCGTCACCGTTTATATACATTTGAATAAGATCTCGATCGTCAAGGGAAGACACAACGCTCATAGTTTACTAGTTTTGAATTAAACAAAATAAGTAGAACTTTAAACTATAGGCGTGTTTTTAAATTTGTTTTCGAAGTTAAATTATTATTTTTAATTCACCAAATAAAATGAATATTTGGTCGGGTTTGAAGAAGATTTTTCAGGTATTAATTATATTTTTGAAATAGTTGAGCAACTCTATCCTTTAAATGGTTACGTAGGGTAATTGGTTCCAAAACTTCAATTTCACCGCCGAAACTTAAAAAACTTCGAATTAATTCTTCAGAGATAAATACCTTAAGTTGGAAGATACAAAAATCTTCATTCTCTTCAATTAATTTCTGTGAATGATGAAATGGTTGCGATAGAATATATTTTGATGATATTACATCGGATTTAATTTCAATTACTTCCGGATTTCCTTTATAAGAGGTTATCCCTGTCGAATACTCAAAGTATTCCTTTGAGTCAAAATCTAAAGGTATTATCGAGTCATCTTGAAGTTTTTGTAAATCACTCATTCTTTCTAAGGCAAAGGTTATAATATCGCTCTTCAATTCCTCAAATGAAATGAGATACCAACGGTTTCTGTACTCCTTCAACAAAAGAGGTGAAACAGTCCTTTTCTTATGAGCTGTGGATTTAAAACTTTTATAGTTAAATGCGACTTTCTTTTTAGCAATTATTGACTCATATAGAAGGGGCAATAATTCATTCCCCTTTGTTGAAAAGGCTGTTTCAAATTGAACTACTGGGTTTTCGCTTGTTAATGATTGTTTGGACTCAATAGCAACTCGATCAACAATTTTATCAATTGCTTGGCCAAATTGCCTGAACATACTTACATCCCTGAATTGTTGCAGAGTATTAACCGCAAATTGAATAGACTCTAAATCTTGTTGAGTTAATGGAATATCATTTATTGAATAATTGGGATCCTCATAATAATATCCATCATTTTTTTTACTGTACTTTATTGGAGCATCATGATCCATTCGCATATTGAACAAATCTTTCTCGATGGTAGAATCGCAAATATGCTCTCCGTATGTCGAGCCAAACAAATTTTCCTCGCATGCCTCTCGAAGTTCTCTTTTAGAAGGAAAGGGTTTATATTTATTTCGTATACAGCGATCAATAATTCTGAATCGAATTAACGCATTTTTAATGTGAGGCATTTAATTGACTGATTTAGATTTATAACCAAATAATTCATAAAACTTAATCGCTTTTGCAACCTCATCCGGGACTTCTCCTTCCCATGAATTTGATCCTGATTTTATTTTACTCAAAACATCATCAGACCAAATTCTCAAAAATTCCGGATTATATTTTTCAATTTGAACCAGTTTATCATTTGCTCTCATAAACTCCAACAATCCATTTAAATTCTGTGCTATTGAAAAATTCGATAAGTCGTAAATTGAGCCATCTTCAACATTTATAGCTGGATATACGTATAGTTTCACATTGTGTCCAAAACCACGTCCGAATGCCTCTAAAAGTCCTCCTGTCAAATTATCATAATACTTTTCCTCAAAAATTGAATTAAGGTTATAAACTCCTAAAATAATACCGAGTAGACTTTCTTTCGTAATTGATGTTAAGTATTCCATCATTTTATAGTGCTTCAGGTAATTTGAAATCATTACCGTGTAACCCAAAGAACCCAATAATTCAGCTCGATCGACAAAATCCTTGTCTGAAATTTTTCCATCCGCCGTAAGGTCTTTCAAGGTTAACTCAAAAATAACCTCTGTTTTCTCGGGATTAACCTGTCTCTCCTGCAAAAATTGCTCTCTTCCATTTTCAATCATATCGATATGAACTTTTGTCACAGGACGAAATCTACCCCTCATCAACAAAACATTCTTTTTATACAGTGCTGATGCCGGTTGGAGTACGTTTTTTGATAAATCGAACATTGTTGCATCGGTGAAGCCTCTTTTCACTAAATTGAGTGCAACGATTCTATTATCAATATTTTCAAAATCAGGACCTGAAAAGCGCAACATATCTATTTCAACCCTGTCACGCGGGAGGCGATTCGTTAAGTCAGATAAAAATTCATCTAAATTATCGTGATGAAAATAACAGGCATGTATTAAGTTTACACCTAAAATTCCAAGGGCTTCTTGCTGCATTTTATGGCTGTTATCATGCATTATAACATGTAATATAATATCATTCGGTGTTTTTTCTTCTTTTAATTGAAAACGCATTCCAATCCATCCATTACCCTGGTTGGTTTTATGATAATTAAGTGACTCTACTGTATTACAAAATGCGAAGAACTTAGAATCTTTTGCCTTACTTGGTAACGTATCAGTCAAATGTTTGAATTCCTTTTCAATCATGGTACTAAGTCGTTCCTCACAAACGTAGCGAGAGGTAGAGCCATACATTGAGTCTGACACCTTCATATCGTAAGCGGAATGTGTGTAAGCGATTGTACCCGAACTTCCTCCAGCTTTAAAAAAATTCGCTGCAACCTCTTGTCCCGCACCTATTTCGGCAAAACAGCCGTAAATATCTTTTCGCAGATTAATTTTCAAGGCCTTATCCTCTGTCGTTAATCGATTATTTTGATCCATTTCGTTAAGTCGATGAATTAAGGTTAGTGAGGATCTTGAAATTTTGGATTATTTATGAAGTTCTGGTCTGTCAATGTTAATAGAAACTTTTTCAGTAAATATTTTTCCTGGGCATCTAACTGGACTCCACCTTGGCTTCCAAATTCAATCAGTGGATCAATTGTAGAGCTCATATGTATTCCGCTCGAATAATGTTCAATAACCTCATCTAACGTTGTGAACCTTCCGTCATGCATATAAGGAGCGGTCAAAGCAATATTTCTCAAAGTTGGAACTTTAAATTTATAATTATCTTCAGGATTCATCGTAACCGATGCCCGACCAAGATCATTAAAGTTATTGGGAAATAAACCATTATTACTGAATTTTTTTACACGCATCAAAGGTCCGTTGTGGCAATGAAAACAATCTGCACCATTTAGACTTTTAAATAAATCGTAGCCCGCCCATTCCTCTGTATCTATAGTCTGAAAAATTGATTGTTCAGTTGAGTTCAGCGACATACCATTTTCATACTTGTACATCACATCGAACTTCGACTCACCAGAAATCATTGTTCTAACAAATTGAGCGATGGCCTTGGCTGCCTTGATAGAATCAATTCCGCTCTCTCCAAAAGCCCTATAAAATCGATTCCGATAATTTACATCTTGATTCAATTTTGAAACGACATTTTTCCATGTTTCATGCATTTCAATTGGATCAATTATTGGATCTATGATTTGTGCCTCTAAAGTTGTCTTTCTTCCGTCCCAAAAGAAAAAATCCTCCCATCCCATATTAATGAGCGCCATTGATTGTCTCTTACCTTGAATTCCATCGATTCCAGTAGAATACTGATTAGGGTCAGAAAAAGAATTATTTGGCATATGGCATGATGCACAACTCATCGAATTATCACCACTTAATTTTTTTTCATAAAATAAATAACGTCCCAATTCAACTCCCTCAACCGTCATTGGATTGTCATAAGGAATAAGCATATCTGGAAAGTGAGACGGAATTTCTAAAGTGTAGGGCGTGGCCTTGTAGGAAATGCGATCTTTTCTACACGAAAAAATTAGAGCAATCAATAAAAAAACATATAAAAAATATTTCATCAATACGAAATTAATGATTGTTTAAAATTTGTAGTTACTTTTTCTGTCAATGCCTGTTGTCCAGATCCCGTGTGCGTTAGGAATTGTGTTTTCAAATCTATCGGATTTGATGGGTTATGAAGAAAAGTCCATAAATCGAGTTTTAAAGAAAAGACTTTTTCATTTGCTGAGGCAGTTTGCCAATTAATATTCGTAAAATCGAAATCTCTTCGATATGAATCTGTTCCAATATGAAAACTAAAATTGTGATCAAAATTCGCTATTCCATCGTTTGGAATTGTATCTACTTTACCTTCCAGATTAATAAATATGTATCCTGTATTCCATCCCCAGTGCATTGAACCTGCATTTGAAATATTCAAAGGACTATCATTAGGAAATTCTGATGGATCAGAGTGGTTTAATAAGGAATCAACACCAATATAACCTTGTAAATTTGGAAATTGCATATAATCGCCCTTTACTTTAGCTAGCAACAAACCTGTTTCACGATAATCAAAATAAGCTGATTCAAGTAAATTTACACTCCCATTTTTGAGTTTGGTTAGGTAAAATTTAATGTCCGTAAATTTCACTTTATAACCTTCAGATGTTGTGTAAACAGTATCAAGTTGAATATTTTGCTGACCATCTGAAGAATAGGTTGGTTGAACAGTCAGTTTTATAAAATTATCCAATGGTTGAGTATCTGGATCTTTTTTTTTGCAAGAAAGCAAAAACAACAAAGCAGAAACAAACCAAATACTTAATCTCATGATGTTATTTTTTTTATAAATTTCGTAATTTTAAAAGATACTAATACAATACAAAATTATAGAAAATTGGTTTACTCTCAAACTAAAAAATCCCTCTTAATATTAAATGCTTCAGCAGGAAGTGGTAAAACCTACAACTTGGTATATCAGTACATTAAAATTCTATTACATTCAGAGCACTCTTATCAAGATTTTAGACATATTTTGGCCATGACTTTTACGAATAAGGCAGCGAACGAAATGAAAGAGCGCGTTTTGAAAGCTTTGGATGAAATGTCAAGATCTACTCTATCCGAACCAATAGAGAATGCAATTTCAATTTTTGAAAAATTGGAATCGGATTTAGACATTGAACGACAGGTTTTAATAGATAGATCAAAAAAATCTTTACGTTCTTTACTCCATAGCTACGAAGATTTTCACGTAATGACGATTGATAAATTTAATCTGAAACTCATTCGCAATTTTAGTCGTGATCTCGATTTACCCGGTCAATTTGATGTTGAAATGAACACCGATAATTTAGTAGAAAAATTAGTAGATAATTTGCTCAATAAAATTGGTGAAAAGGATACAGAGGAACTAACTGAATTGGTTTTTTCATTTGCAAAAAGTAACCTTGACGATGGTGAAAAATGGGATGTAAAAGAAATTTTGGTCGAATTCGCAAAGATTCTAACCAAAGAAAGTGTTCTTCCTAAAATTGAAAAAATCAATTCAAAAAAATATTCCGTAACAGAATTTACCAATCTCAATAATCGCAGAAAAGGGTTGAGTGATGAACTAACGCGCAAAGCAAAAGGTGTCTATGATGTTGTTGTAAATCAAGGAATGAGTGAAGAAAGCGTTCCCCAACGATCAAAATCATGGAAACAATTAATGAATTTAAAACATGGGGCTTCTTTTTTTGTAAATAATCCTATAAGTCCGACTTATGCTACAGCTCTTTTGGCAGAACCAAAAAAAGGACAAATTCTTCCGAAAGAATTTCAAACCATCTTAGCTGAATTTATTTCATTTCATGAAAGTCACTTCAAGGAATTTCAAATTATCTACCTGTTGGTGAAAAATTTTCATAGTATGGCCTTGTTAAAATTTATGTCCGCCTTTTTGGAAGAAATAAAAGAACAAGATCAAATTATTCAAATCTCAGAGTTTAACAAACTCATTTCAGACTTAATTCAGCAATCTCACGCACCCTATATTTACGAACGAATTGGCACACGATTTAAACACTATCTGTTGGATGAGTTCCAGGATACATCTCGTATGCAGTGGTTGAATCTTATTCCCTTGGTCGAGGAATCTCTTTCACATGACCAGTTAAATTTCATAGTAGGTGACCCAAAGCAATCGATATATCGATTTAGAAATGGGGTGGCTGAGCAGTTTGTGGCACTTCCAAGAATTTACAACCCAGAAAATTCGAATGAATTAGAGCGGAAGTCTGATTTTTTTGAGAAACAAGGCCATTGCAAACCCTTAACAGAAAATAGACGCTCAGCACAAGAAATTGTAAAATTCAACAACTCATTTTTTGAAAAAGTGAAATTCCGTCTCGATGAGGAATCACAAAAATTCTACGACCCAGTTATCCAAATCCCTACCTCAAAATCAAGTGGTTTTGTATCGATTATTTCATCACGAGAGAAAATTAGTTTAGATGAAAAAATAGATGCTCTTGTTGACATCATTTACAATTGTGATGAACTTGGATATAGAAGATGTGATATTTGTATTTTAGGTGAAATAAATAGAGAGCTCAATTCATGGGCAATTGAATTATTAAATCGAGGAATACCCGTTGTTTCTGCTGATTCGTTATTCGTTAATAACGATCCCTTGGTCCGATTAACTATTTCCTACTTAAAACTGCGCTTAGATCCCAAAAACTCAACTGAATTCAAAAAGTTTGCAGATTTATTCTTCACAATTACACCAGATAAGACTCAGGCAGATTATTGGAAATACTTTAAAGAGAGAGAATATAAGGGAAAAAAATATCGCTATTTTGACCAAAAAAGTTTTATAACTGAAAATTATACGGATTTCTCATCTTTTTTCTGTCAATTTGAAACCATATACAGTCTTGTACAAAAATTTTATCGATTAATGGGGTGGTTTGAAGAAACGAACCCATACTTGCATCATTTGGCTGATATCGTTTATACTTTTGAGCAGAAGAATTCAAGCGATCTTAGAGGATTCCTTGATTTTTACAAAAAGGACAACGAAAAAATGTCTGTATTACTTCCCGAATCGGAAAAATCTGTTCTGCTAATGACCGTTCACAAAGCCAAAGGATTAGAATTTCCCGTCGTGATATTACCCAACTTAGACTTCAATACAGGATTAAAAGGTTTTTCTAAACATCTAATTGAACTTGAAGATAATATCATTTATACATCATTGAAAAAAGAGCACGCAGTTCAGGAAATTGCAGAAGCACAGAATAGAGAAAAAAATCAAGTTTTAACCGACAAAGTCAATCTTTGTTATGTTGCATTGACAAGACCAAGAGAGCGATTATATGTTTTCAATTATTTTCAAAAGTCTAATTTAGGTAGCTTAATTCACTCTGTCTTAGAAGAAATAGTGGTAGATTGTGAACCCGGTAGAATAGAATTTAGAAGCGGAAAACTTGAACCAAATCCTAAGGCCAATTTAATTTCACAGCAGGAAGACTTTTACAGGCCAGAAGTAATTTCAGATAATTTATGGTTTCCTGAAATTGCAATTCGTGAGAATATTGCAAACAATGAGCTTTCAAACGAACAAAAATTTGGAAATGCCTTTCATTTACTTATGGCGCAATGTGATTCTTCTGAATTAATTACAAAGACACTCAAGAAGCTTGCTGATGAGGATAAAATTCCTTTGGAATATATTTCAGAGTTAAGCGAAAAAGCCGAGAGAACTTTTCAGAAACTTAATGGTAAAAGTATTTTCAAAGATATTGTAAAAATATACAACGAAACTACAATTATTTCCTCAGTAGATTCAATTAAACGTCCGGATAAAATTGTATTAAAAGAAAATGAAACAATAATTATTGATTTTAAAACTGGTAATAAAAACGAAAAGGACGTGAAGCAAATTACAGAATATGCAAACCTTCTCAAACAAATGAAATTACCTCAAGTAAAAGCGTTTTTATTTTATACGGCATCGGAAGAATTACACGAAATCCATTGTTTGTAATTTTTTTATTTCGTAACTTAAAGTAAAATTGTGGAGAATGAATAAAAAGTGGGTAATTAAATCAGAGCCACCTAACTCTGATGTAGAGAAATTAAAAGACGAATTAAAAGTCAACGAAATCATTATAAAACTGCTCTTGCAAAAAGGCATTGATTCAAGAGAAAAAGCAGAAGAGTTTTTTCGACCTAAATTGGATGATTTACATGATCCTTTTTCAATGAAAGATATGAAAAATGCCGTTGAATTAGTTAATAAAATCATTCAATCAAAGAAAAAAATATTACTCTTCGGCGATTACGATGTAGATGGAACCACGGCTGTCTCACTCATGTACTTGAGTTTACTTCCCTATTATTCCAATATTTCATATTACATTCCAGATCGATATACGGAAGGCTATGGAGTAAGTAAAAAAGGCATTGATTACGCAATTAAAAATGAAATTGCCTTAATTATTTCTTTGGATTGTGGTATAAAGTCTGTTGAGTTAATTCAATATGCTCGAGAAAATAATATCGAGTTTGTAGTTTGTGATCATCATCAGCCAGGCGAAGAAATTCCAAATTGTGTTGTTCTCGATCCAAAACAAAAAGATTGTAAGTATCAGTTTAAAGAATTATCAGGTTGTGGGGTGGGATTTAAGTTACTTCAGGCCTTATATCTAGTGAATAATTGGAATGAAAAAGAATTGCTCCAACACCTTGATTTAGTTGCAATCAGTATAGGTGCGGATATCGTTTCAGTAACTGGTGAAAATCGAATTTTAGCAAAGTTTGGGTTGAAACAATTAAATGAAAAACCTCGAACAGCCTTTAAAGAGCTCATTGAGCTATCAGGGAAAAAATTCCCATTGAGTTTAACTGATGTGGTTTTCATTATCGCTCCGAGAATTAATGCAGCAGGTCGCCTACGAAGTGGTAAATTTGCCGTTGATTTGATGATTTCAACCAATCATACCGAAATGGTTCAAATTGCCGAGGAAATTAATCAAGACAACAAAAATCGAAGAGAAATTGATAAACAAATTACGGAAGAGGCGCTTCGACAAATTGAAAATGACCCTACATTTCAAGACAAAAAGTCAACTGTTGTTTACAACTCAAATTGGCACAAAGGAGTAGTAGGAATTGTTGCATCACGACTTATCGAAAAACATTACCGACCAACCATTGTTCTCACTAAATCAAATGGTTTACTCTCCGGTTCTGCGAGAAGTATTGATAATTTCAACCTATACCAAGCGATTGATAACTGTTCCGATTTGTTAGAACAATTTGGCGGTCACGAGTACGCAGCAGGTTTAACTTTAAAGGAAGAAAATTTGTCTGAATTCATTATTCGATTCAATAAAGAGGTTGAGATGCAAATTGGCAGTCAACATCAATTTCCTTCACAAATAATTGATTTGGAAATAAATTTTGAAAATATTTTTCAACCTCATGAAAATCGTAAAAAAATTCCACGTTTGAAAACATTGTTGGATTACTTTGAACCACACGGGCCTGGAAATATGACACCCGTTTTTCTAACAAAAAATTTATTTAGCAAAACTTGTAAAATTGTAAAAGAGAATCACCTTAAACTGGAATGTATGCAACCATCACACGATTTAGTAATGGAGGCAATTGCATTCAAAATGAAAGATAAAGAAAATTTAGTAGCAAAAGGAATTCCCTTTCAAATAGCTTATTCGTTGGAGGTAAATTCATTTCGTGATCAGCAAACACTACAATTCAATGTGAAGGATATTCGAGAGCATTAAACAAAAAAATGCCCGTTTTATCGGAAATTCACTTTATTCTTTGTTGATTAGTTTACAAATTCTCAATCACCATTGCCGATGCTCCTCCCCCCCCATTACAGATTCCGGCGGCGCCAATTTTAGCATTGTTTTGTTTTAAAACATTAATCAAGGTAACTATAACGCGTGATCCTGAATTTCCAAGTGGGTGACCCAAAGCAACTGCTCCACCGTTTACATCCACTTTGGAAGGATCCAATCCTAAAATTTTCATGTTCGCCAATCCAACAACTGAAAATGCCTGATTCAACTCCCAATAGTCAACATCAGAAGTTTTTAACCGAGCTTTCTCTAATGCTTTTGGAACTGCCAATGAAGGTGCGGTTGTAAACCATTCAGGAGCTTGTGCTGCATCAGCATAACTTACAATTTTAGCAATTGGTTTTAAGCCGTATTTTTCAACTGCCTCTGCAGATGCCAACACTAATGCAGAAGCACCATCATTTAACGTAGATGCATTTGCTGCTGTTATGGTTCCCTCCTTGTCAAATACCGGTTTCAAGCCAGGGATTTTATCGAGAAATACATTTTTGTACTCCTCATCTTCACTCACCAAAATCGGGTCTCCTTTGCGTTGAGGAACAGATACAGGAACGATTTCGTTGTCAAATTTTCCAGATTTCCAGGCTGCAGCTGCTCTCGTGTAGGAAGTAATTGCAAAATTATCTTGATCCTCTCTTGATATATTGTATTCTTTTGCACACAACTCAGCACAATTTCCCATTGGAACTTTGTTATACACATCCAACAAACCGTCTTTTGTGATTCCATCCAACATGGTGATGTTTCCAAACTTAGTTCCGTTTCGACCTTCTACATAATGAGGCGTTTGTGACATGTTCTCCATTCCCCCTGCAACAACAATATGATTATCTCCTGCCAAAATTGTTTGAGCACCAAGCATAATTGATTTCATACCGGATGCACATACTTTATTTACGGTTGTACATGGAACATTTTGATTCAATCCAGCACCCAATGCTGCTTGACGAGCAGGAGCTTGACCAACACCAGCTTGTAATACGTTACCCATAAAAACCTCATCGATAGAATCAACAGGAATAGTTGCTTTTTCAATTGCCCCTTTTATTGCAATTGACCCTAATTGAGTTGCGGGTATTGAGGCAAATGCGCCTAAAAAAGAACCCATTGGAGTTCGAACAGCTGAAATTATATACACTTCTTTTTTTGACATAGTTCTAATTTTCTTGCCGCGAAGATAACGAAAATCCAAGGAAAGTAAGCTAAAAATCAAATTCACAGAATATAAATCCTACTAAAAGTTGAACTTTTGCATATTGTATTAATGAAAAAAATTTAATCTTGTAAACTCTTTTATTAATCGTAACTTTGCTTTGTGATTCTAACCATGATAATACCTTTATTTTTGAGTGACGTCTCCGGAACAGAAGTGCTCGTCATTTTTCTATTCATTCTTATCTTTTTTGGCTCTAAAAGTATCCCAACAATGGCACGTACATTCGGAAGAGCAATGAGAGAAATCAAGAACGCTTCTGCTGATTTACAAAATGAAATCAAAAAATCTGGGTTAGATGTTAAAAATGATTTGAATTTATCAACAATTATAAAAAAAAGCGAAGAAGAAATTCAACAACCACTTGATCAAGTAATGGTAGATATAAAGGAAACTGTTCACTACGGGAGCACAAATTTAAACGAAGCGGCAGATAATATTAATAAATCAAATCCGTCCACAAATAACAATTCAAAGGATGAAACAGAAATTAATACAATATTAAATAAGGTAAAGTCGGATTCAGAGAAACGAAAAACAGAAATTAAAAACGAATCAAATGGCTAAAGTGGGAATAATCATGGGTAGCATCTCCGATCTGCCTATTATGCAAGAAGCAAAAGATATTTTAACAGAACTTGGAGTTGAGACGGAAATTGATGTTGTATCCGCCCATCGAACACCAGAAAAAATGGTAGAATATGCAAAAAATGCGCATCTAACCGGTATTTCAGTAATAATAGCTGGAGCGGGAGGTGCCGCACATTTACCCGGTATGACTGCCTCATTAACATCGCTACCAGTGATTGGTGTTCCAATTAAATCTTCAAATTCCATTGATGGTTGGGATTCTATTTTGTCAATTTTGCAAATGCCCGGCGGAATTCCAGTTGCTACGGTGGCATTAAACGGTGGTAAAAATGCAGGACTTCTCGCTGCGAGAATCATTGCTACCTTTGATCAACATGTTTTCCACAAAATGGAAGCCTATCGAAATGAGCTCCAAGAAAAAGTCAAAGAGTCTCGCACTAAACTTTAAAATGGTTTTGGTAAAGTCTTTGCTCCATATAACGCCTATGCGTTTTTTCTATTTCTTAGCTTTACTAATATCAACCTCCGCTTACGGACAAAAATGTGATCGCGTTCTTTTGACAGGACAAGTCATAGATTCGGGGGGAATTCAATCGTTTTACAACTTAATGATTGTCAATCGAAATACAGGACAAGGAGTTTTTGGTCAACCGAATGGATTTTTCTCGGTTTACACAAAAAACAATGATAGCATTTCTATTTCCGTTAAAGGATATTTAATTCATGGTTTTCGCGTTGTTGCTGATTCAAATTGTCAATGCAGACAAAAAATTTATTTAATTCCCAAGCCACAAGAATTGAAGGAGATGGTGATTAAACCGTTGAAAACGTTGAGCCAAATTCGTGAAGAAAGAGAAGCGTTAGCGATGAGAGAAACACGATTAGTTACGGGTGTAGACTTACTTCAAAGCCCAATCACAGCCCTTTACCAAACCTTTTCCAAAAAGGAGAAGAATAAACGTTGGATTGCAGAACAAGAATTTAAAGATAACAAACGAAAAGTTGTTCAAGAGTTATTAAGATTGTATGTAGTCAGTGATATTATTGAGTTAGACGAAGAGGAATTTGATGATTTCATCTCCTTTTTAAATCTTTCAGAAACCTTCCTCAAAACATCTACCGAAATGGAATTATATCTATTTATAAAAGACAAATACGAGCATTACAAAAGAATTAAAAATTAATGGAAGTTATTAATCTTATTTTCAAAATTGGAGTTCTTCTGGCCATTTATGGATTCATTTGGTTCTTCATCAATTTATTGATTTCCTTGGCAACAGGTGGACGAAAAAAAACAGTTGGTGAAGTTTATTTATCCAAGGGAGTCAAATCCATTTTTTTGGTAAACGTTCTCTTTTTGTATGGGTTAGACGATGGGCAAAATGAAATTGATCTATTCAATATGATTGTTTCGGGACTCGTGCTTATCCTCTACTTTGTTGGTCAGATGCAAAAGAATGAACAACAAGCGGCTATGATGGAAAAATACTCGAATTTATTGAGAGGAATGGGGACAAATTCACGGTTTAATAAAAAAGCTGAAATTATCGTGTTATCAATTTCAGTGATCTTTTACGCTTTACTATTCTACCTGCCTGAATTTGCCAAAAACCCAATTGCACTTTGGTTTTACGAGACCGTAACTGAAATTGAAAAAACGCCATTAATTGGTTTTATTTTTAAGATTATCGGATTCTTTTTCTTACTCAGTATTTTAGTGAAAATCTTCAATGGATTTAACTATCTTATTTCTGGAAAACCATTTATTAATGTAAAAACAGGATTCTATTCAGGGAGAAAAAAAGACAAGGATGATGATTCATTTGATGATTTTGAAGAAATAAAAAATGAACTACCTGAAGACAAATCGTGAGGCGTGGAATGACAAAACAGTTGTCCATTTAGAATCTGAATTTTACGATCAAAAAGCATTTTTAGCCGGAAAAAATTCTCTTAAGAATCCTGAATTAGATGTTTTGGGTGAAGTTAACGGGAAACGAATTTTACACTTGCAATGTCACTTCGGTCAGGATACTCTTTCTTTAGCAAGAATGGGTGCAAAAGTAACAGGATTAGATTTTTCAGAGGTTGCCATTGAAAATGCCATTCGAATAAAGCAAGAACTCGGTCTTGATGCTCAATTTATATGTTCGGATGTTTGTGATTTACCTGCTGAATTGTACAATCAATTTGATATTGTTTTTACTTCCTACGGAACAATTGGTTGGTTTCCTAATTTGGCACCTTGGGCAGAAACTATAAAAAACGCTTTGGTTCCGGGAGGAAAATTCATTATGGTAGATTTTCACCCGTTTGTTTGGACCTTTGACAACGACATGAAATACATTCAATACGATTATTTCAATGGCGAGCCTATTGAAGAAGAAATCGAGGGCACGTATGCAGATCGAAATGCCCCGATAAAAACGAAAACGATTTCTTGGAATCACGGCATTGGTGAAATTCTGAATACGCTTATTCAAGCAGGTATTTCAATCAACGAATTTAGTGAGATGGATTATTCGCCTTTTGAATGTTTTTCAAATCTTAAAAAACTAGACGAGGACAAGTTTGTATTTTCTCACATTGAACCTGCTATTCCTATGATTTATCGGATTGTCGGGGAGAAAAACAATTAATCAATTAACCATTTCAATGGTTTAATTTTTCTCCACCCAAATTTTCGTATCTCCTTCGGTTTCGATATCTATTAAAACAGCACCTCTATCTCGCGTTTCAAAACGAATATCATCAGCCAGAATTTCAGCACAGATGTATGATTTGTTTTCTGAAATGGCTGTTTGCAGCTTTTCATTGGCATCGAGTGTCACGAGAATTCGATCGGTTACATCCAAACCACTTTCTTTTCGGATATTTTGAACGCGATTCACAACCTCTCGTGCAATACCTTCAGACCATAACTCAGGTGAAATTGTGATGTCTAAAGCTACCGTTAATCCATTTTCTGAGGCAACTAACCATCCCGGAATGTCTTGCGCTTGAATTTCAAAATCAGAAAGTTCTAAAACAACCTGCGTTCCTTCAATTTCTCCTTGCCAAGAGCCGTTTGTTTCAATAGCTGAAATATCATCCGCCGTAAAAGATTTCACCAATTCGGCAATTGCTTTCATTTGCTTGCCGTATTTTGGACCAATGGTTTTGAAATTTGGTTTGATGCTTTTTACCAACATTCCACTATCTTCCAATAATTCAAGTTCTTTCACATTCACCTCCGATAAAATCAACTCTTTGACGTGTTGTATATTATCCGCAACTTCTTGATTTAAGACAGGAATCATAATTTTTTGAAGCGGCTGACGTACACGAATCATTTGTTTTTTTCTCAAACCAAGTACAAGTGAGCACGTATCTTGCGCCAATGCCATTTGTGCTTCCAAGGTTTTATCAATAAACGATTCCTTAGAAATTGGAAAATCAGTTAAATGAACGGAAGTTGCATTGTGTTTTTTAGTCGTAGTATTCAAATCTAAAAACAATTGATCCATATAGAATGGTGCAATTGGAGCAGCAAGGATAGAAATTGTTTCCAAGCACGTGTACAACGTCTGATACGCACACAATTTGTCTGTTGGATCATCACTTTTCCAGTAACGACGACGACACAAGCGTACATACCAGTTTGAAAGTTGGTCATTTACAAAATCCTGAATTGCTCTACCGGCTTTGGTCGGTTCGTAACTTGCATAAGCCTCATCCACTTCAGCAATTAATGAATGTAATTTTGATAAAATCCATCGATCAATTTCAGGTCTATCAGACAATGGAACATCCTGCTCAGAATACGCAAAACCATCAATATTGGCGTAAAGTGAGAAGAACGAATACGTATTGTAAAGCGTTCCAAAAAATTTGCGTTGAACTTCCGAAATTCCATCCAAATCGAATTTCAAATTATCCCAAGGTTGCGCGTTCGTTATCATATACCAGCGTGTCGCATCAGGACCGTATTTTGTTAATGTTGTGAACGGATCGATGGCATTCCCCAATCTTTTTGACATTTTTTGTCCGTTCTTATCTAAAACAAGTCCATTGGAAACCACATTTTTATAGGCCACCGAATCAAAAACCATCGTTGCGATTGCGTGCAGCGTGTAAAACCATCCGCGTGTTTGATCAACCCCTTCGGCAATAAAATCAGCGGGATAACCCTCTCGGTTGTCTATTAATTCTTTATTTTCAAACGGATAATGCCATTGAGCGTAAGGCATGGCGCCGGAATCAAACCAAACATCTATCAAATCCGCTTCTCGTTTCATGGGTTTTCCTGAAGGAGAAACTAGTGTAATTTGATCTACGATGTGTTTGTGCAAATCAATTCCTTGGTAATTTTCATCAGACATATTTCCAATCTCATATCCCGAAAAAGGATTGGATTGCATGAATCCTACTTGAACAGATTTCTCACATTCATTTTTCAGATGTTCAACCGATGAAATACAAACGCATTCATCTCCCTCGACCGTTGACCAAATTGGAATGGGAATACCCCAATAACGTGAACGAGATAAATTCCAATCGTTGGCATTTTCCAACCATTTTCCAAAGCGACCTATACCGGTAGATTCTGGTTTCCAATTGATGGTGTTATTCAATTCCACCATCCGATCTTTTTTATCCGTTACTCGAATAAACCAAGAATCTAATGGGTAATACAAAACCGGTTTATCTGTTCTCCAGCAATGCGGGTAGTTATGTTCGTATTTCTCGACCTTAAATGCTTTATTTTCTTCTTTAAGTTTAATCGCAATTTGAACATCAACTGATTTTTCGGGAGCTAATCCATCGGCGTAATATTCGTTTTTCACATACATCCCCGCGAAATCGGTTACCTCAGATCTAAATTTTCCTTGCAAATCAACAAGAGGAACGAGATTTCCTTTTTCATCGTGAACCAGCATAGGAGGTACTCCTGCATCCGCTGCAACCTTAGCATCATCCGCACCAAAGGTAGGTGCAGTATGAACGATTCCTGTACCGTCCTCGGTAGTAACAAAATCCCCAGAGATTATTTGGAATGCACTTTCAGCATTTTCCGCCGGCAAGCAATACGGCAAAAGCTGCTCATATTTAATACCAACCAATTCTTTTCCTAAACACGTTCCAGCGATGTAGAATGGAATCGTTTTATCTCCCACTTTGTAATTTGAAAGTTCATCTGCTGATTCAATAGCTTGAAATCCTTTTCCGAATTGGTATCCAACAAGATTTTTGGCTAAAATCACATTGATTGGCTCAAAGGTATATTGATTGAAAGTCGAAACCAAAGCATATTCGATGTTAGATCCAACGGTTAATGCTGTATTGGAAGGAAGCGTCCATGGGGTTGTTGTCCAGGCGAGGAAATAGGTATTTACCTTCTCCCCTTGAGGGAAGATTGAGAGTGGTGAATTTGTGTTCATCCCCGTTGATCCCCGTTGACTTCGTCGGATGCTCTGCAACTCAAAGGGGGAAAAGCCTCCAGAAATCATTTTGAACATCGCCACCACCGTTGTATCTTTCACATCTTTATAGCAACCCGGCTGGTTCAATTCGTGAGATGAAAGTCCCGTTCCTGCTTTCGGAGAATACGGTTGAATTGTATATCCTTTGTACAATAATCCTTTCTCGAATAATTGACCTAACAACCACCAAACGGATTCCATATATTTAGGTTCGTAAGTAACATACGGATTCTCCATATCCACCCAATACCCCATTTTTTCGGTTAAATCATTCCAAATATCGGTGTAACGCATGACGGCCTTTTTACACGCTTCATTGTATTCGTCTACTGTAATTTTGGAACCAATATCTTCTTTTGTTATTCCAAGTTCTTTCTCAACACCAAGTTCTACCGGTAAACCATGTGTATCCCAGCCTGCTTTACGTTTTACTTGAAAACCTTTTAAGGTTTTATAGCGACAAAAAATATCTTTTATGGATCGTGCCATAACATGATGAATACCTGGTAGTCCATTGGCTGACGGTGGACCTTCAAAGAAAACAAATAATGGATTCCCTTCGCGCGTCGAAATAGATTTTTCAAAAACGGACTCTTTTTTCCATCTCTCCAGGACAACTCGAGCTACATTTGCCAAACTAAGTCCTCTATATTCCGTATATTTTGATAACATATTTCTAAAAATCAAATTGGAAAACAAAGGTACTTATTTCAAAAATAAGTTCACAGAAAAATATTTTCTCCTTTTACTTGAATAAATTAATATTTTCTATATCTTTGCACTCCCATTTTATGGGTTAATGAAACTATTATGAAAAGAACATTTCAACCATCAGTAAGAAAAAGAAGAAATAAGCACGGTTTCAGAAGTAGAATGGCAACTAAAAATGGTAGAAGAGTTCTTGCAGCCAGAAGAAGAAAAGGACGCAAGAAACTTACTGTTTCAGATGAACCAATGCACAAAAGATAATTCTTAATCACATAAGTAGAAGAAGTCGTCATTTCTGACGACTTTTTTTATTCCATTTTTTCTGCTGTAGAATTTTCAAAATACGTTTCGAAGGTAATAGGTTCTTTCGATGATTTATTAAAAAATGATTTATTCTGAATAGTAGATAAATCAACTATTGTAGTTCCTGAATAATAGTACATCAAGATCTGTTGATAAGTGAATTTTGATTTTGCCATTTTCATCGCTCCTTCTTGACAAAGTCCAACACCATGCCCATATCCTTTGCCTTTTAATAATACAAATTCCCCTTCGTCAAAACAGGAAAAATAGGTTGATTTCAAATTAAATTCATCGCGAATATCTCTTAAGGGAATTCCATATTTTGGACTAATAAAAAAAGCTTTTCGATTTTCTTGTTTAAAATTGAATTGTTCAAAGGCAAAAAAAGAATCAGATTCTGAAATAAAATATTTTTCTTTAAAAAATAATTCCCATTTCGCTTTTGAAATCCTCTTTTCCCAATTTGCTTGCTTTGCATGAATACAAAAGGTGTCTATTACAGGGGATAAATACGGAAGTGATTCATTCCAAACATAATCTGCAGAAGAGGTTTGACCACCGCAATTAGCATGATAAAAACCTTCGACAAGTGAACTATCCCCATGACTGAGAACCTCTTGTTTTGTTTCAGCAACCGCTTGAAGAATTGTATTTGAAAATCGCCATTTATTGAGATATGCTTGGCAGTGAACACGATCGCATAAATCATATCCAGCCTTTTCATGGCGGCTTAAATTTTTTAAGGCATATGTCCTACTAAGAACTGCCTGGGCCTTATAATATTCCAAATGATGACCTACCCCACCCTCTGATTCTACAACACCAGCGATATAGTCTTCTAAATTGACAACATTGACAATAGAAAGTCCATTTTTATTACGCGTGATTTCAAAATCACCCACGTATTTTCGCGGCTTGATTTCAGTATTCTTTTGCGTTAAAGTCAAGAAACCATGGGATTGATTTTGAATGAGTTTAATTTTTTTATACGATCCAATCTCCAGTACTCCAAAAATTAATTTAACTTTCGAACTATCCAATGCCACTAGATCCACAAAATCAGATTTATTTAGCTCACCAACATACAGCGTATCGGCATAAATTGAATAACTGGATATATCGTAAGAAAAACTTATTCTATTGATTTTATCACCGGAAAATACGGCAACACGAATTGTTTGAGCGTAGCTAAACGACATCAAGAGTATGGCGAGAAAAAAGACACATTTCACCATAAAACAAAATTAGGTGAGCTGATTTGAGAAAAATCGCTACTCCGAGATAGTTTTCAACAATGAGTTTGCAACTTTTTTGCTAGCGCCTGGTCCGCCTAATTTTTCACGCATCAAAATGAAATTAGAAAGCATCTCTTCACGATATTTTTTATTCTTAATTAATAATTCAAGTTCTTCTCGAATGTTTTGAGGATCACATTCGCCTTGAATCAATTCTTTGACAATTTGTCTGTCCATTATCAAATTAACGAGCGAGATATAGTTGATTTTTATTAATGCCTTTGCAATGTAGTATGAAATCCATGAACCTTTGTAACAGACAACTTCTGGAATATTTAATAATGCTGTTTCCAAAGTTGCGGTTCCCGATGTTACAATTGCTGCCTCTGAATTACTCAATAAATCATACGTTTGTCCAAAAACGATTTTACACCCCTTTTTTTCAAATTCTTCATACATTTTTAGCGTTTGATTAGGCGCCCCCGCTATAATAATTTGGTGTTTTTTCAACGATTTTACCGCTTCAAACATTATGGGCAGCTTCACTTTAATTTCTTGTTTCCTGCTACCGGGTAAAATTGAAATAATAGGCTCATTAGCCAAGGAATTCTTGGTTAAAAATTCTTCTCGTGTTAATTTAGATTGATTAAAATTCTCAACTTCGTCCAACAACGGATGACCTACGTATTGCGTTTGATAATCAAATTGTTTGTAAAAATCATTTTCAAACGGGAGAATAGAATACATTTGATCGACTGTAGCTTTTATGGTCTTCACCCGAGATTTTTTCCATGCCCAAACTTGTGGTGAAATATAATAATGAACCTTAATCCCATTTTTTTTCGCCCACTGAGCTATGCGTAGGTTAAACCCGGGATAATCAATCAGCAACAACACATCTGGTTTGAACTCTAAAATGTCTTTTTTACAAAAATTGATGTTTTTTAGAATTGTTCTTATATTCAGAATTACCTCGATAAAACCCATGAAAGCAAGTTCAGAAATGTGTTTGATTATCGTTGCTCCTTCTTTTTTCATGCGATCACCACCCCAAGCACGAACAACAGTAGAGACGCCTAGTTTGTTAAGCTCTTTTAGTAAGTTAGCCCCATGTAAATCTCCTGATGCTTCACCAACAATGATATAAATCCGACCTTGTTTATCACCCATTATTGAATCATATTCACATAGAGAACGTAAGGTAAATATAAAATAGTACCCGCGATGATTCCCATTGCTAAGCCCCATTTTTCCCTATTCAAACAAAGATAAAACCACAAAAGATTTGCAATAATAGCGAGTGATAAAAATTTACTTCTCACCATATCCATATTTAGAAATTGCTTCCATAAATATTCAAAAGGATAATTTTGAAACTCAGCCATAATAACTATTACAAGGGGAACAAATACAATCGGTGAAAACAAACCAACTAATAGACCCTTCGTATGCTCCCAGCCCCAATTTCTAAAATTCATAACATCCAATTTTTAATTTCATCAATTTTGGAATAAGCAGTCATATCAAAATGAGTTGGTACGATAGAAACATATCCATCTTTCATTGCTGCTAAGTCCGTATCCTCGTGCTGATCGACATTTGAAAACTCACCTGTTAACCAATAATAGGGTTTTCCAAATTGATCCATTCGTTTATCAAAACGATCCGCCCAAAATGCATGCGCCTGACGGACGATTTTAAATCCTTTAATTTCACTAACTGAAATATCCGGAACATTCACATTTAGGCATGTATTTTCAGGAATCGATTTATTCAGTGCTTTTTCAATTATCTTTTTTGCAGCCCATTTAGCAGCCGTAAAATCAGCATCAGCAGAAAAATTGGCTAAAGAAAAACCAATTGATGGAATATTTTCCATTGCCCCCTCCACTGCTGCCGACATCGTCCCAGAGTATAATACGTTTGTCGATGTATTTTCACCGTGATTAATTCCTGATAGAAGCAAATCGGGTTTCCCGTTTAGGATTTCATAAATTGCCAACTTGACACAGTCTACTGGCGTACCAGAACAAGAATAAGCAGGCAAATCATTCCCATGAAATTCATTTAATCTTAGCGGATGATGAATTGTAATCGAATGACCCGTTGCGGACTGAGGCTTATCAGGGGCAACTACAAGTACATCTCCAAATAATTTAGCCACCTCAATGAGGGACGTGATACCTTTAGAGGTGATTCCATCGTCGTTTGTAACTAAAATTTTTGGTCTGCTCATAACTGCCTTACGAAAATAGTGAATATTATCGAAATGAAAATCATTCAACTTTTACGGCTACATTGAATTCGAATAGCAAGTATGAAATGCAATATTTTAATTTATCTAAATGGCGGTAAACTACTTTTAGACCTTTAGCCAATACACTCCCTCAAAATCGCAATTTCTTCCTCACTCAACGCCAAGCCTCTGCGATTCATCATATTATTGGCGTACTCAACGGCTTTCTCAAATTTGAAAGGAACAAAACCTACGCTACCACCCCATGAAAAGGAAGGAATGAACTTCGATGGGAAATCTCCTCCATAAATGTTGCACGAAACACCCACAACCGTGGCGGTATTGAACATGGAATTAATTCCACACTTGGAATGATCGCCCATGCAAAGTCCCATGAACTGAACATTTGTTTTTTCTTCTTGCTTGGTTTCATAGGAATACGTTGAAACAAAACCGTAATTATTTTTCAGATTGGATGTATTTGTATCAGCTCCCAAATTGCACCACTCCCCGATTAACGAATTTCCTAAAAATCCTTCGTGCCCTTTATTCGAATACGCTTGCATGACTACATTGTTGATCTCCCCTCCTACTTTGCAATGCGGACCAAGTGTTGATGCGCCATAAACTTTTGTTCCAAGTTTCAACGCACTGTGTTCACACATCGCTAACGGGCCACGAACTAGAGATCCTTCCATGATTTCAGCATCTTTCCCTACGTAAATTGGTCCTGTGGTTGTATTCAAAATACTTGCTTCCACTTTCGCACCTGGTTCGATAAACAAAAGTGATGAATCCCCGATCAATGTATTTGTTTTGAATGGTTTCTCTGATGTGCGATTGGCTGTAATCAATAAAAAATCTTGTGTTAACACAGCATCGTTTTTTTGATAAATATCCCATCGGTTCTCTAATATAACCGGTTCGGTGCCTGTAAACGCAATTTTCTCATCGCCAGTTCCCTTTTTTGCAATCCACGTAGTTCCAAGCGTTAACATTGAATTTTCTTCCATTTGTAAAACCGCAGCTACAACCTCCTCACTTGGAATCACCGCAGCGTTTATTTCAATACCATTCTCAACTTTCGAAAATTTTCCTTGCAAGTATTGCTCAGTAGAGTAACCAATTTCAATAGTAGAACTCAATTCAAACCCCTTCAAAAAAGCCAACCAACGTTCATCATTAGTAAAGATTCCCATGCGCAGATTACCAATGGGACGAGTCAAGCTCAATGGAGCGAAACGTAAATGCAATCCGTTGTCATTCAAATTAATTTTCATAAGGAATGGAAGTTTTTGAAATAAAAAATGAACTTAAAAATAGACAGATAAAAGTAAGAAATCCGTTGATTATCAACATCTCATACCCAAATTTATAGCCTCCAAACCATTGAACAGAGTTTTTATCTGTCAAATAACAAAAAGCTGGAACAGCAATGCAGATTAATGGAACAAGTGGATTAAAAACAGGTCGTTTGGTCAAAATGCCAAAAGCAAAAAGTCCAATTAAAGGTCCGTACGTGTAAGAAGCCAAGGTTAAAATCACATCAATAATATCTGTTTTCGGATTATTTTCAATAAACCAATTTGTTCCAAGAATAATCAACAAAAATAGAATTGAAAAACCAATGTGAACATACAACATCGTTCTTTTCTTATTGGATTCCTCCCGATTCTTAAAATTAAGGAAATCGATGCAAAAACCAGTCGTTAACGCAGCCAAAGCACTATCTGCGGAAGCATACGAGGATGCAGTAATTCCCAATAAGAAAAAGATACCGGCTATCGCTCCAAATTCAGTTAGCGCCAAGGTTGGGAAAGTATGATCTGTTTTTATTGGCAAATCAATTCCTTTTGACGCTGCAAATACATACAACGCACCCCCTAAAATTAAAAACAAGAAATTGGTTGCAACTAACACAACTGTAAATGAATACATGTTTTTTTGGGCCTCTTTGATATTTTTACATGTCAAATTTTTCTGCATCAGATCTTGATCCAAACCTGTCATGGCAATCGCCAAAAACATTCCTCCAAAAAAGTGCTTATAGAAATAATTCTTTGCATTTGAATCGTCTAGCACAAAAATTCGCGACAAAGAATGTCCGGAATTAGTTTTAGCAGCTGAGATTTTATCCCACAATCCCGGAAGATCTACATTCAAGGTTTGAGCAACGATGATCGTACAAATGATAACTGAACTCACCAAGAAAAATGTTTGAAACGTATCTGTGTAAACAATCGTTTTAATTCCACCCTTGAACGTATAGACCCATATTAACAAAATGGTAATGCAAGCCGTCAACCAATAGGGAACACCCAAACCCTCAAAAAGAAATAATTGTAGTACAATGGTTGCTAAATACAAGCGAATTGCAGACCCCAATGTTCTAGATAGAATGAAGAATGCCGCGCCTGTTTTGTAGCTGATTAATCCCAATCTTTTTTCCAGATATTCATAAATCGAAGTAACATTCAATCTGTAATACAAGGGCATCAGAAGTTGAGCGATAACAATGTATCCGAGCACATAACCTAAAACCACCTGAAAATAGGCCATTCCATCGTTGATTACTTTTCCTGGAACAGAAATAAACGTTACTCCAGACAAAGAAGCGCCAATCATTCCAAAAGCCACTAAATACCAAGGACTTTGACGATCTCCTGTAAAAAAAGTATCGCTAGTTGCTCTGCGAGAAGTAAGTATTGAAATCCCTATAAGAATTAAAAAATAACTAACTAAAACACTTATTATTAATGTCGTACTCATAAATATTATTCTTTAATGGAAGTATCAAATTTTAACCAATTGATATTTTTTGAATACAAGAAAATAAAAAAACATGATATTATGAGATTAACAAGCAATACAGCTGTAGGAATATCCTCCGGAGATACAATTAAATACATAGAAGTTGAAGACATCAAACAATAAATGATATACAGGTGAAAACCATACATATTTCTCTTGAACATGAGCATAATACTAATTAAACCAGAAAGTGAGATAAGGGTTGAAACACTTGTAAATAAAATGTAATTTTCATTCAAAGCTTTTGTCAAAAATTGAAATTTTTGAACTAAATCCAGTACCTCAGGCGATGTCTTATATTGTATTAAAACTTTACTCAACTTCGCCATCTCAATATCTTGATTTTTTATTTGTTCTAATGATGGTGGGCCTGTTAATATGCCGGCAAAACCACTCAAGCTTGCGATGCCTGTATTTATAATGGTTAAAATACCCAGAATTAACAAAAGTCTAGGAGGCTTATTTTGCATAAAGTTCAATTTGAGTCGAAATTATAAATTTTCTCATTTCTGTTTGCTAAAACTAATTTAATCTTTCCAAAGAAAAAATGTTAAAAACAAAGCTGAATGAATTAATTTCTCACATCAATACCCCAAAGCATTTTATTGCGAATAGTATCTAAAAAATTATTATTCTCAAAGCGAACCACATTAATCATAAACTCGGCTTTTGTGATAATGACTTTTTCACCCTGTTTAATACTTCTTGAATTTCCATCGAGACTCAAAAGTGACTTTCTATCTCTACCTTCAACACTAAGTTCAATGGGCAGATGATCCGGTACCACCATCGGACGAACATTTAAATTGTGTGGTGCTATGGGAGTTATGATATGAACCTGACATCCCGGAGTTATTATTGGTCCACCACAACTCAAACTATATGCAGTAGAACCCGTGGGAGTGGCAACAATAAGTCCATCGGCCCAATAGGAGTTTAAATATTTGCCGTCTAAGGAAGCGTGAACGGTAATCATTGTTGATGTATCTTTTTTATGAACTGTTAGTTCGTTAAGAGCAAAATTGTCTTCTCCGAATATATCTTCCTCGGTAAAAACTCGAATGAGAGATCTTTTCTGAAATTCAAATTCCTTATTTTTGACTTTTGTTATGGTATCCTCAATATGATCCTTAGAAATATTCGATAAAAAACCCATTCTTCCTGTATTGATACCCATAATTGGAACACCCGAATTCCGTATATAACTTACAGTTTTTATAAAAGTACCATCCCCACCAAGACTAATCGTAAGATCAATTCCTGAGTAAAAATCATGATGCGAAGAAAATGTATCGATATTTTTCCGAAAGTTCAGTTTCGTGGAGAGATTCTTATTCAACTCTTTTTCCAATACTATATCCCAACCAAGTTGATGAATGAAATTTATTACTTCAGAAAAAACAGGAATTGTTGCCTTCGTTACTTTTTTACCGTAAATAGCTACTCTCATTTTTAAAATTTTAAGTAGTTCATTAATGCATCGAAACGCCATTGCAGATCATCATCATGCATTCCTTTTTGGAATGTTGCTTTGACATCGATTTCGTATCGCTCAAAGGATCGTATTATACGAGATAAATCCGTTTGATTTATTTTCAAGGTTATTTCGATTTTCGTTGAATCTACAGAACTAAATATATACGAACTCAGAATTTTTGCATTTTCACTTTCTATAATTTGGGCAATTTTTGACAGCGAGTAATCAATTGAATTTATCTCAAGAATAATTATACCACCTGGCTCTTTTATTCCACCGGTTGATGCTAAGGAATTTATTAAAACATGAACACTTGTACATCCCAAATATTGTTCTTGTTCATTCAATATTGGAATAACACTCAGCTTAAACTCAGACATTCGAAACAGCACCTCATAAATGTGTACATGCTGGTATACAAAAGGTCTAGGTAAATGATCAAAAAGAGCATCTAGGGTTTGAGAATCGTCCAGCTTATCCAAAATATCTGATTCAGAAACCACACCAACAAAATTACTATTTTTCAGCACTGGTAGATGAGAAACTTTGAATTCGTCCATCCAATTAATCGCTTTTTCTCCAGAATCTGTATGAACTAAAGGTGGGATTTCCTCTGTTATTAAGTCAATTGCTCTCATAATTCGCCACCAAAGTACTAATTTAAAAATGAAGTTCGTAATTTTGGTTCGTTAAATTTTGTTTGTGATATGACAAAACTAAGTGTGAATATTAATAAAATAGCCACTATTCGCAATGCGCGAGGAGGAAATACACCAAATCTTGTACAAGTGGCCATTGATTGTCAGCGATTTGGCGCTCAAGGCATAACCATTCACCCACGCCCAGATGAAAGACACATTACATTGAGAGATGTTTATAATTTAAAGGAGGTCGTATACACTGAATTTAACATTGAGGGGTATCCCGATGAGCGATTTATGAAAATCATTCGTGATATTCGACCGACCCAAGCTACTTTAGTACCCGATCCACCGCATGTTCTTACCTCAAATACCGGATGGGACGTCATTCAAAATGAACATTTTTTAAAAGAAATAATAGCTGACTTGAAGGAAATGGGAGTTCGAACCACTCTATTTTTGAACCCAGATCTAAAGCAGTTAGAAAAAGTAAAAAATGTAGGAGCAGATAGAATTGAATTATATACTGGTTTGTATGCTGAAAACTATCGGGAAAATAAAGAAAAGGCAATAATCAAATATCATGAAGTATCACAAGAGGCGCAAAAATTTGAGATTGGAATTAATGCCGGACATGACCTAAGTTTGGAAAATCTCACCTACTTTATCCAAAAAATTCCTCAAATTGATGAGGTATCCATCGGACATGCTCTAATTTCAGATGCCCTTTATTTGGGATTAGAAAATACAATTCAAAGATATTTGTATGAAATTGAAAAGGGCCAACAAATTGAATTTAAATAGATTATAGATGTCAGAAAAGATTAAATTTGGAACAGATGGTTGGAGAGCCATTATCGCACAAGATTTTACAGTTGAAAATGTAGCAAGAGTGGCAGAGGCTACAGGTGAATGGTTGCTTAATCAGAAAGTTGAACCGAAAATCACAATTGGACATGATTGTAGGTTTGCAGGTGAGTTGTTTATGGAGACTGCTGCAAAAGTATTTATCTCACAAGGAATTAAGGTATACATGAATCGAGGATTTATTTCCACACCCATGTTGTCTTTGGGAACAAAAAATCACGGTTGTAGAATTGGAATAATTTTAACTGCTAGCCACAATCCACCGTCATACAATGGCTATAAAATCAAAGCAGATTTTGGAGGCCCTTTACAACCGGAATATATTCAGGAAATCGAGGATACTATTCCTGCATATTCAAATTCAAATTATTTAAAAATTGATTTAAAGGATGCGGAAAAGTCCAATAAATTAGAAATTGTTGATTTAGAATTGGATTACATCAATCATGTTAAAGCTAATTTTGATTTGGATGCTATTAAAAAATCTGGTTTAAGACTAGTTTATGACGCAATGTATGGCGCCGGTCAAAACGTAATACGAAAAATTTTGCCTGAAGTCGCCTTGTTACATTGTGATTACAACCCATCATTTATGGGTCAAGCCCCTGAGCCAATTGCTAAGAATTTAAAAGGACTTGAGAATTATATTAAAGAAAATCCAGGTGTAGATTGCGCCTTAGCTACTGATGGGGATGCAGATAGAATCGGGATATTCAATGGGAAAGGAGAATTCATTGATTCACACCACATAATTTTATTATTGATACATTATTTGGTAAAATACAAGCAATTATCGGGATTGGTCGCCACTGCTTTTAGTGTAACTCCTCGGGTAGATAGACTGTGTAAAATTTACAATTTACCTCAGAGGATTACCAAAATTGGCTTTAAAGAAATCGCCTCAATAATGGTGCAAGAGGACGTTTTATTGGGAGGGGAAGAGTCAGGAGGAATTGCCGTTACAGGTCATATTCCTGAAAGAGATGGAATTTGGATGGGACTGATAATTTGGGAATTCATGGCCAAATCTGGTAAAACATTGGATGAATTAATTGACGAAGTATATGAATTAATTGGTGAATTCAAATTTGAAAGAAATGACTTGCATATCACAGAAGAATTAAAAAATAAAATTATTCAAAATTGTAAAGAAAATAACTACAAAAATTTTGGAGAGTATAAGGTAAGAGAGGTACAAACTAAAGATGGATTCAAATATTTCTTCGATGATGAACGCTGGTTAATGATACGTCCTTCAGGAACAGAACCGGTTTTGCGAAATTATGCAGAAGCTCCTACATTACAAGAGGTTAGAAAAATTTTAGCAATATGTGAACAAACTATCACACAATTTTAAAGTTTATACTGAAAATAATATATTTGTATAAAAATGTGCTATGTCATCAAGTGATCAAAACAACGAAATCTATTCGAAAGCAGTCAGAGCGGGTAAGCGAACCTATTTTTTTGATGTTAAATCAACAAAAAGTAATGATTTATACATTACCCTAACCGAAAGTAAGAAAGTAGTAAGTGAGGATGGGTACGAAAATTACCAAAAACACAAAATTTTTCTTTATAAAGAAGATTTTGAAAAATTCAAAGAGGGTCTAGAAGATGTCTTGAATAAAATTGAGGAGCTTAGAGGCTAACAAAAAATATGTTACTTTTTTTAACTCCTCCCGCTCCACGTTTTCTTCAATCTTTTGCATACCGCGAAATATGAACCAATTCTTATTTTAGTGTCTTTTTGATATTTTCTATAAATCTTCTTGTTTCCTCTAGTTGAGCTTCTTCGAGCTCCTCACCTGTCTCTAACGACTTTTCCGCTATTTCGAGTGCTTCTCTTGTCCGATTCATTTTAAATAATACATGAGCATAAGTATCAAGCGCGTTCCAGTTTTCTCCCCCGCCATCTGCTAACACCTCTTTCATCCATTGTTCCGCTTTTTTCAAATAAATTTCTGACGAGCTATTTTCAGCGATCAAGTAACTATAACGATTTTTACTATCAGAATCTAAAATAGAATCACCATTTATCATCAAATATTCAAATAGATTTTCCCAATCGCTTTGCCTTTCAAAACTATAAACCTCGAAAATCGGAAGTAAAGAAGAAATTATCTCGATATCCATAGTTTTTGCCGATTGAATAAGAGAGTTGTATTTATCTAATTGGAATTCAGACTCATTGAGCAAATCATATGCAGTTTGCTGGAATGTACTATATAAGAATCCAACTACTTCATCTCCATATTTTTCGCTGAACTGATTGGCATTATCGGCAATATACCGCGTTGTTTTACTGTTAAAATCAGTCACATTTTCAGTGATTATTTTCCAATTATCTTCCTTAATGTAATCATTTTCATTTAGTGAAGATAAAAACGTTTCCAATTCATTTTGATAATCCAAACAAGTATTTGAAACTGCTGTTAAATAGGCTTTAAACAGTTGTGGATCAGAAGGATTCTCACGATAATTTGCCTCAATAAAGCTAAAGTTTTTATCCGAACTTTTTGCAATTTCACCTAGTTGGATGTAAAATATAGGATCTTGTTCCGCTCCAGCAATTCTATGAACCAATTTTCCATTAGAATCGATAAATAATAAATTTGGATAACACATGACTTTGTATAATTCACCTATAGTTGATCCTTCACCTTGATCTTCCATATCAAATTTCGCATTGATAAAATTCTTATTATAATAAGCTGCTACATCTTTATCTGTAAAAATATTTGCGGAGATCCATTTGCAGGGGCCACACCAAGTTGTGTATGCATCAATAAAAATGAGTTTTTTCTCTTTTTTGGCTTTTGCTTTTAATTTTTCAAGTGTTGGATTTTTTTCAAATTCAATTTGGCCAAAATAGAGAGATAAAGAATAATAAAAAAATACCGTTAGAATATATTTGATTTTCATACGAATGATTTTAGATTAACAAAACGTTTTAAATAATTTTTGTTACGGGTATATAAAAAGTTCCCATAATAGAATCAAACTTCTTCATAAAGAGGGTTGAAATCAAAATGAGTAAAATTAGTTCCTAAATAGGATAAAATCTATTACTGGTCATTGTACAATCCCCCATAAATTTTACTCCATATACTTTATTGTAGAATCTTAAACTTGCTATTTAAAGTTTTGTTGAACATGAGCAGAAAACTTCTTTGCCTCTTGAAGAAATTTACGATTTGTCCATTTGGGGTAGTTTGAAGAAATACGATTGGTTAGAAGAATTAAATCTACAGGAAAATTCCCAAAATGCGTAAGGCCTGTATTGGATAAATCCTCTGGTTGAATGAAGGCTTTTTTACCAAGCCATTCCTTTAACTCAATTGCCTCTACAGGTTTCTCAGACTCACTGTAGAAACAACTCGGATCTTTTGAAACTGAAGTAATAAACTTATCAAGAGTTAGTTCATCTAATTTCAATAATTCGTCAATTAGTTTATCGTAATTTTTCATATTATCGATACAACTTTTTAATACGTCATGCGAATTAACAAAATTTGCTTGGTCAATATAACTTGCACTATAATCTGTTGGATTCTCTGTATGATAGTCAATTAAATTCTTTTTAGCTTCATCAATGGCAAGGTGAAAACTCTCAACAAATGATGCTGAGTATAAATCAAAAGCTGTATATGCAAGAGATGGGTCGGAGGCAATTAAATCTCTCCATTTATTTTTAATTCGATCATTCTCTCGAGTCACAAATTCATCACCATTTATAAAAAGGTTGTAAGAAAGTAAGGTTGCTAGACTGAGATTTACCTCATTTGCGTTCTCTGAATGGATGGCCATATCAAAACAATAAAGTCCAATATTTTCACCAAGACTCTTAACCTTATCCTCTGTATATAAATGACTAACGGATATAAACGAGAAAAGTACCAAAGCAGATAAGGCAAAAAATGTTCTGATTTTTTTCATATATTATACTTTTTATAAAAATATAAAATTTCGACGAAAAAAACTAATGATTTCAGCGAACAAAAAAACCGCCCAGGTCATGAGCGGTTTTCAACAGAAAAAATCTTATTCTTATTTTCTAATTACGACCTTTTGAGTTGAGGTAGAATTTC
>Ga0194123_10000284_pt1 | contig 99543 bp, 86 predicted proteins | sample TA2MahsurfametaG_5_FD_155479 | JGI IMG/M metagenome (GOLD analysis project Ga0194123, IMG submission 155479) | Freshwater microbial communities from Lake Tanganyika, Tanzania - TA2015023 Mahale A surface | ecosystem: Environmental > Aquatic > Freshwater > Lake | place: Tanzania: Lake Tanganyika... | reverse complement strand
TCCGGAACCGGAACGCCCGTTAATTCCACATCGATTATGAATTTCTCTAGTAATGCAGATTTCTACTCATGGATGTGGACGGGTTATTTCAAAGCACCAGCGAGTGGCGTCTATCGTTTCTATTTATCGTCCGACGATGCAAGCCACCTCTGGATTGGCGATAACGCGACCACTGGTTACACGGTATCGAACGCGGTAGTGAATAACGGAGGTCTCCACCCAACAATCACTCGAACCGGATCGATAAACCTCATCGCCAATCAGATGTATCCAATTCGTTTGATGTTTGGCGAAAATTGGGGCGGCGACATCGTGAGCCTCTTCTGGGATCTACCCAATGGCACTCGCGTCACTAACGGCACCGGCTACTTCTTCCAGAATCCAACAGGCGCAGTAGCTGCTCCGGTTCGAGGCTGTGCCGCATCGGTTGGAAATTCAGGCGGCGTTCAAATCTCACGCGAAGGTGATAACTGCGTTCTGAAATTTACCAATCCAGGCGTGAACACATGGACTGTTCCTTCTGGAGTCACTAGCGCAGATGTTCTTGTAGTTGGCGGTGGCGGTGGCGCTGGATTTGATGCTGCAGGTGGCGGTGGCGGTGGCGCTGTCGTCGAACAACTTGCACAGCCGATGATCGCGGGTTCGACATTCTCAATCAATGTGGGTTCTGGTGGCGCAACCAGTCAATCGGTCGGCGGCCAGGCACAAGATGGTGGAACCTCAAACTTTGGCACGATCAGTGCAGTAGGTGGTGGCGGTGGTGGTTCGAAGAACGCTAACGGTCGCGGCGTTATCGGAGCAGGTGGCGGTGGTGGTGGCCATGCCAACCCAGGAAGCGGTGGCGGAATCACCCTCGGTGGCGTGCCAACCACTGGCGCTGATTCCTTCTGGGGCTGGAGCGCATCGAATCCAAGAATGGTTAATAACCAAGGTAGCGTTGCACAATTCTCATATATTCAAGCGAGCCTAACGCGCACCATTCCGCTCAATCCCTCTGTTACCTCAAATGTCACCTTCAATGTCAGCGTAGATAACAGCATCAACAACATTATCGGTTGGCGTGGCGAGCGCGTTGATACCTACAGCATTCGCGTCGAACTTCTTAACTCCAGTGGCACAGTTGTTGCGCAGAATTCATTTAACGGAACAACCAAACATAATCTCGAGGCGCGTTCGGTAGCAGTTACCTACTCCGGATTAGTCGCCAGTGTGCGCATCACTATTACCGGTTTTGATGCTGGTTATTGGGCCGGTTTCTACGGACCGATCTTCCGTAATCCATCGCTCCAAGTAAATGGCGCAGCATTCCCGCCTGGTGGGGCTGTCTCTGGTTTCGGTGGCGGTGGTGCAAGTGGAACTCGTCGCGTAGGTAATGGTGGCGGTGGCGGCGGCGCTGGTGGCGTAGGCACCAATGACTCAACAAGCGCAGGCGGTGTCGGAGTTCGCTCTGTCATCACCAATACCTTCTTTGGCGGTGGCGGTGGCGGTGGCTCTTGGAACTCCACCGGTGGCGTAGGTGGTCAAGGCGGCGGTGGTAACGGCGGTAATGGAAGTGGTGCAAGTTGCGGAAATGATGGCTCGCCTAATACCGGCGGCGGTGGCGGTGCGATGGGTAATGCAGGCTGTTCCAACCGAACGCTCGGTGCAGGTGGTAGTGGCGTAGTGATCCTTCGTTACGCGGCGGCAAGCTCAAATGTGGAACTTCCACCACCGAGTGATTACGTCATTCAATACTCAGTCGATTCACCAATCTCCTGGCAGACCTTTAACGATGGGGTCTCGCCAAACGAAACCGCAACTGTCACAGGTTTAGAAGTAGGAAAGAAATACATCTTCCGAGTTGCGTCTAAGAATGGCGTTGGCACGAGTTCATTTACTGCTGCCTCAAATATGGTTGAGGTTCGCGGCGCATCACCTGCACCAACAATTGCAAGCCTCGTGGCGCGAAATCAAGGCGCAGTAGTGAACTTCACCGCACCAACAAGTACTGGCGGTTCACCAATCACTCGGTACACCGCAACTGCTGTTGCATCTGGTTCGCCAACCTTGCCAAATCGCACCTGCACCTGGAATACCGGTGCACTCACATGCACCATTGGTGAGTTAACAAATGGACGTGAGTACACCGTTACCCTCACTGCGACAAATGCATTCGGAACTAGCTCTGCAAGCGCTGGTCTCACCGTTACACCGAAGACCACTCCCGATGCTCCGACTGCACTGACTGCGACCACTGGTGCAGCGCAGTTAACTTTGGCGTGGAGCGCACCAGTGAACACAGGGGGAACTCCAATCACTGGTTACAAGATCGAGCGCTCAACTGTTGCCGCTCCAACATGGGTGGTCGTTACCGAGAACACCGGCAACGCAAATACCACTGCAACTCTTACCGGCTTAACAAATGGCACTTTGTACAACATTCGAGTGACCGCGCTCAATGTGGTTGGGGCGGGGCCAGTCTCAGAGGTAACTACCGGAACGCCGAAGGGTGCTCCGAGTGCACCAAACGCTCCTACGGGCAATGGAAATAATGGTGGAGCATTTATTACCTGGAGCGCACCGACAAATAACGGTGCTCCAATTACCGATTATGAGATTCAGTATCGCGCCGGAAGTGGCTCGTGGATCTCCTTCGTTGATGAGGTTACTTCGGCAACTGCAGCGACGGTATCCGGACTTACCAACGGCACTGCATATACATTCCAAGTTCGCGCGATCAACTCACAAGGATCGGGCGAGTGGAGCGCAGCATCTGCAAGCATCACTCCGGCAACAGTTCCTGATGCGCCGACGTTAACCGCAGTAACTGCTCCTAACCCGAATCAACCGGGCAAGTTAGCGATCACCTTCACTGCAGGCGCCAATGGCGGATCGGCGATTACCGGTTACGAATTTTCGATTAATGATGGAGCGACCTGGAGCCCGCTTCTGGGAACGTCAAATCTCTCTATCTCCGATCTCACAAATGGCGTGAGCTACTCAGTTCGACTTCGAGCAGTAAATGCTCAAGGCGTAAGCGTGGCAAGTAATTCAGCCAGTGGCACACCAACTGCACCTGCAGATGCTCCCGTTATCTCCGGAGTAGTGGCCGGCGATGGATCGCTCACTATCTCGTTCAGTGCGCCAGCAAATAATGGTGGTAGCGCAGTTACCGGGTACAAGTATCAAGTACAGGGAAGTTCTGGCGTCTGGTCTGCATCTACACCACTTGCATCTTCACCACTTTCGTTGACAACTTTAAATAACGCTGAGCTCTATTCGGTTCGAATTCTCTCGGTTAATGATGGTGGTGCGCTTGACGGCGCGTGGAGCACATCAGTTCAAGGAACGCCATTTACCGTGCCATCAGCTCCAACCATCTCAACCGTCACATCGGGCAATGGATCGCTCTCACTTGCCTATACGGTAGGTAGCAACGGCAGTCCGATAACTGCGACCGAGTACAGCATCGATGGGGGCACAAATTGGATTCGAAGTGGCGCAACCACTTCACCATTTGTCATTACCGGATTGGTCAATGGCACGGGATATACCCCGCGCTTACGTCTTGTGAATGCAGCGGGAACTGGTGCTGAGGCAAGTGGATCGACTGCTACGCCATACACGGTGCCGTCAGCGCCAGCGATCAATTCAGTAACAACGACGCCAACATCGATTACCTTGAATTTCACCGTTAATACTGGTGGCAGCGCGCTCACCACAATCAGTCACAGAATGCGCTCAGTCTCTGCAAGCGGAATCACCTCATGCGCAGCCTCGTACGGAACTCTCAATTGGCTCGACAACTGGAGCACCTGGACCGATATCGCCCCAACCTCGACTCTTGAACTCACTGGTCTATCGAGTTCAAACTGTTATGACATTCAGATTCGTGCACAAAATATCGCTGGCTTTGGATTATCCAGTCGCGAATCTGGAAAGCCAGTAGCTCCACCTAGCGCTCCGGCGATTCTTGCCATCACTCCGGGCGCTGCAACTCTCGCGGTGACCTTTAGCGAATCAACCGATAACGGTGGCAGCGCAATCACTGCCTATGAATATCGAATTGGAACGGGCTCGTGGATCTCGCTGGCAACTCTCCCTGGATTCACACTCGGAAGCAGCACGCTCTTTTCGCTCGGTTCGCTAACCAATGGCACCGCCTATTCGATTACGCTTCGCGCAGTAAATAGCGCAGGTGCAAGCGCTCCTTCGGCTGCAGCAACAGAAACTCCAGTAACCACACCTGGCGCTCCACTCATCACCTCGGTATCTCCTCTCGATGGTGCGCTCAGCGTCACCTTTACCGCGCCAACCTCTACTGGTGGCACTGCAATCACTGGGTATCAGTATCGATTGAACTCAGGTTCATGGATTACGTTGCCGGCATCTGCTCTACTCACAAACTTTTCAATCAGCGGACTTGTAAACGGCACCCCTTACCAAGTTGCACTCCGCGCTCTCAATGCTCGCGGCAACGGTGAAGTAAATACCTTTGTCACAAACGTCGCACCAGGCACTCGACCAGAGGCCCCATCTATCTCGGCAGTTATTGTTGGGAATGAGCAGATTGCAGTTGTCATCGCTCCTGGCCTCGATGGTGGATATGCCCTCCAAAACTACGCATATTCCATTAATGACGGAGCGTGGGTGACATTGACTGGAGCGCCATCAGTTGCACTTGCCAACCCAATTGTCATTCCAGGCTTAGTCAATGGCACGACGTACTCCTTCCGTGTACGTACCGTTAACTTCATTGGCGAATCGAACGCTTCTGCCCCTGCTAATGGCACCCCGGCAACAGTTGCTACTGCGCCATCTATTGTGAGCATCAGCACCAATGATGGTTCGCTCTCGGTTGCCTTCACTGCGCCAACTTCAAATGGTGGCAGTGCTATTACCTCATATGACTACTCAATTAATGGCGGCACTACTTGGACTCGGCGAACAGGCACCGCTTCACCTTTGGTCATCACTGGTTTAACAAATGGCGTTGCCTACAATGTAAAGATCCGCGCGATCAACGGTATTAGCTCCGGCGCTGAGAGCACTGCTCTCGTTGGCATTCCACAGATTCCAGGCGCTGGCCGTCCAATCTCACTGACCACCACGCCACTGAATGGATCAGTTCGAGTCGCCTGGTCGGCCCCTGCAGCGTATGTGGGAGCACCAATCGTCGGCTATCGAGTGAATGCAACTCCTGGAACGGGATCATGTCTTTGGACTACTGGGGATTTGAATTGCGTTGTTACCGGATTAACAAACGGCACGAGCTATACATTCACCGTTACCTCTCTTCGTGATGACAACGGCACCACTCGCGACATTGATACTTCGGTTGCCTCGAGCACCACTGTTCCTCGAACTCTTCCAGGCGCACCCACTGCGCTCACTGCCGTTGGTGGTGGAAATGAAGCTGTTCTCTCATGGAGCGCTCCAGGTGCAAATGGTGGCGCGGCGATCACTGATTATCGAGTCGAGTACTCCTCCGATGCCGGGGTCACATGGAGCGCTTACGATGATGCAATCTCGGCAGAGCTCACTACAACCGTTGGTGGATTACGCCCGGGCACGCAGTATCGATTCCGAGTTGCCGCGGTAAATGCTGCCGGTGTTGGCGCGTTCTCTACAGAATCGAATTCGGCAAAGACATTCGAGCAAGCACCGGAGTTAACGCTCACCCTTGATCAACAAACTGCTGATGGTTACTCATTTATCTTGAGTTTCCAAGAACCAATCTTGTATTCGATTGCAGCGACGGCCAATAATCCAAGCGCGACTGTTGAACAAGCAGGGGATTACTTCACTGTCCGCGGCCTAACCCCCGGCGCATCTGTAACTGTCACTGTCACCGCAAATCGAGCAGATTACCTGCAGGCAATTGCGACAATATTTAGTAGCGCACTTCTTGCCTCAACCGCTCCATCTGTAAGCACAGCCGAAGCCCTTGATGGCGGCTTTAGAGTGACCGTTGCAAATTATGCGGCAAATACTGCAACGGGAATCTCCTACACAGTTACTACTACTGCTGGGGCAGTTATCGATGATGGCGCTGGTGTGTATCGAATTGTTGGACTTGCCAATGGCGAGAGCGCGATTGCAACTGTCACGTCATCACGTCCCGGCTATGTCACTCGCACAACATCTGTAAGTGGTGCAGCGCTCTTCCTTGGCGTACCTGCTCAAGTCGAGAACATTATTGGTACTCGAGACGGCTTTACCTTCACCATAGCAAATTACTCACCAGAGGCCACCTACGAATTTACCTCAAGCAAAGTTGGTTCAACTGTCGTTCGGGTTGCAGATCTCGTCACCATTACTGGACTTGCAAATCTGGAGCAAGCAACGGTAACTGTGAAGACGATAAGAACTGGCTATATGGATGCCGCTGCGGAAGTAATTGGCTTGGCGCTACCAAAGAGCGAAGTGAATACACTCTCGGCAATTTCGCTCTCGAGCGGCGCGGTGGCATTTGACCCGGCAACCTTCGAATACAACGTTAACGTTGTTAACACAGTTACCACTTATCGAGTGACCCCAACGAAGAGCGATATCGACTCCACGATGACAATCTCAATCAATGGTGAAAGCGCAACCGCAATTGCGACCGGAGTTCAATCTGCTGCGCTACCACTCAATGTTGGAAATAACACGATTGTTATAGCAGTGACCTCGCAAGTAGGCGCGGTTCAAAATTACGTGGTCTATGTAAAGCGGGCGAAATCAACAGTTTCCACGTTAAGTGGAATCTCGCTATCCGCTGGCTCGATTGGCGCTTTCGATCCACTCTACGGTGCATACGAAGCCACGGTTACCTTTACCAACTCTTCAATAACAATAACTCCTACGCCAAGCAACTCAGCCGCCACTATTCGAGTGAAAGTCAACTCGGGTTCATTTGCTGACGTAACTGCCGGTACCGCCTCGGGCAATCTCGACTTAAATGTGGGAAATAACAATGTAGTTGTCGAGGTTACTGCTGAAGATGGGATCGCCACCTCGACATACGAAGTGACCGTAACGCGTTCTGGTGCTTCCAGTTCACAACTTGGAGCACTAGTAATCAATGTGGGCACTATGCCAACCTTTAATAGTGCAACGCTTAACTATGAAGTCATCGTTCCAGTCGGAACTCTCTCTGCTCGAGTAACACCAACGCTTGCCAGCACAACAACCGGCAGCATCTCTGTAAATGGAGTAGATCTAGCCGATGGCGCAACGTCAGATGAAATTTCACTAACTGCAGGTGCAACGACTGCAATCACCATTCTGGTTTCAGCTAGCGATGGCAGCTCGTCAACACCGTATGTGATTTCAGTGAAGGTAGATGCACCTCCAGTAGGGCTCACTCTTGCTCGAGCGAGTTCGGGAACTCAGAGTGGAGTCGCATTCACTGTACAACCGCAGGTTTCGGTCAATGACGCGCAGAGCAATCGTGTAGTACTTAATACTTCAAACGTAAGCGTGGCGATTACCTCTGGCGCAGGGGGAGAACTTACGGGCACCACCACCGTTGCTGCCGTCCGCGGTTTAGTGACCTTCACTAACTTAGGAATTCGCGGTATCGCAGGTAATACCTACACATTGACGTACTCATCGGGTGGATTAACAGTGGCAACCCAGACAATCACTCTTACTGCTGGTGAAGCAGTTGCTTTGTCTTTCCGCACTGGTAGCGCATCAACGGCTAGCGGGGCAACTATTGCAACACCACTTCAGGTAGTAGCTGTCGATGGCGATGGAAATACCGTAACCACATTCGGTAGCGCAATCGCAATCGCATCAAGTGGAAACGGTGCATTTACCGGTTTAACTACCCGAACGCCGATTGCAGGTGTAGCAACCTTCTCCGAGTTAGCGATCAGCGGAACTGCGGGAACTACATATGTAATCACCGCAACATCCGCTGGACTAACAAGCGCAACGCGAAATATTTCAGTCACCTTCGGCGCTGCCACAACATTAGCGCTCGCTCGCTCGAGCGTTGGTCCAGTAAGTGGAGTTCTGTTTACTACACAACCACAAATTCAGATTCGCGATAGCTTTGGCAACCTCATTACTAATAGCAGCGCTGAAGTGACGGTCTCGATTGCTAGCGGCACTGGTGGCACTCTCGGTGGCGGAACAACTATCTCTGCCGTCAATGGCGTAGCAACATTCACCGACCTGTCAATTAGTGGAATCGCTGGCACCGCGTACTCGTTCGCATATTCAGCTACTGGGTTAACAAGTGCAAGCGAAACGCTGACCGTCACCGCGGGCGCGCCAAGTCGTATTCAATTTGTAACCTCTGCTTCAGGATTCAACAACGGAACGGCGTTCCGCACTCAACCTGTCTTGCGAATTCAGGATGCGAGCGGAAATACCGTGACCACTTCAAGCGCTGCTGTAACAGCAACTATTTCAAGTGGCGGTGTACTTCTTGGCACAACAACACAGAGCGCATCCTCTGGTGTAGTTACCTTCACTAACTTGGGCGTCTACGGCACCCCTGGCGCTGCATACACAATTACTTTCGCCGCAACTGGATTAACGGGCGCCACACAGACAATCTTGCTCACTTCAGGATCGTCCTTGGCGCCAACATTTGGTACCACCACGCCGACCCTTGATGGCTTCACCGTTCAGATTACCAACTTCAGTCGAATCTTTAACTGGACCTTCTCACTTCTTGAAGGTGCGCAGAGTGCGCAAATCTCACTTGGCGCATCCGGCTTTCTTACTGTGACTGGAATGGAGGTTGGTTCAAGCGCAACGCTCGCCGCGACAACTTCGCGCAGCGGTTTTGAGAATGGCGCAGCAACGATTACCGGAAGCACCCTGTTAGCCCCGCTTCGTCCACTCTTTAGTGCAACCACTTCGACGGCGACTGGTTTCCGTGCCCAAGTTACCAATTTCGATTCTTCGTACACTTGGCGCATCTCTGCCTCCAACGGCGGGACTGCTTCGATTTCATCAACTGGCTTAATCACAGTGATTGACCTCAATCCAGGTGTCTCCAGCGATGTCACGGTAACCACAAGCAAAACTGGACGAGTTTCGGCATCCGCAACGGTCACGGGAACCGCCTCTGGCGCTGAGACGACCACTCCAAGCCAAGATATCGCGGTCAATCTCCTCACTGCGGCTAACGTATTTCCAATTTGCGCGGGTGGCAGCTCTACTAATGAGGGAGTCGCCAACATCAACGATCGAAATAGTAAGTCGAAGTACCTCTGCTTCAATTCGTCAAGTAAATTGAATGCAAGCTATATCCGCAATAGCGCTGGTTTCTATACCGGCGACCTTGGAACTAAGGTTGTCACCGGAATTCAATTCACCTCGGGCGACTCTGATCGATCTCGCGATCCGATTATCTACACGCTCTTTGGATGCGCAACTCTAAATGGCGATTGCACACCAATTGTTGTCAACGGTAGAACTGGTATCGACATCTTACGTAACAACACAGGTGCGGTGCAGAGTTTCTTGAATACAAAGGCTTACAAGTATTACAAGGTCACCTTTGGCGCATTGCGAACCTCGTGGACCGATGCCGCGCAGGTAGCGGAAATAGCCCTCATCGGGACCGATGCAAATGCGGCTGGACGGGTACCGACCTTTGGTGCGGTCACCCGAACTGCAAATGGATTTACTGTTCCGATTACTAACTGGGATAACGCGTTTACCTGGCGGGCTAGCGTTGATAACAGCGGTGGCGTTGCTATCGGAAGCGATGGCTTGATTAGCGTTACCGGAATTGCAGGCGGAGTGACGGCAACTGTTGCTGTGACGACCTCGCGAGCCAAGTACGAAAATGGAAATGCATCAATCTCAGGAGTTGCGCTTAACGGAGCGCTGATTCCTATATTCGGAACCGCAACGCCAACATCGGATGGCTTTACTGTCCCGATCACGAATTACTCTGCTGATTACACCTGGAGCGCAACTGTGGCTACTGGCGCTGCAACTATTACTGCCGGAGTGCTCACTGTGACCGGTCAGACCTCCGCAGGTCAAGCGCTCGTTACTGTGACAACCGAGCGCGCAACATATGCAACCGGCCGCGCTCAAGTTGTTGCCACCGCTCTTACAACGGGGTTAACGCCAACATTTGGTCCTTCGATAAGCACGACAACCGGTTTCACCGCCCAAGTCCGTAATTACGGAGCCGATTACACCTGGAATGTGTCATCGAATGTTGGTGCCGCAACCATCAGTAGTGCAGGTTTGATTACGGTAACAGGACTTACTCCTGGTGCGAGTGCGACGCTTAATGTGACAACCACGAGAACTGGTTCATTTACCGTGATCGCACAGACGACCGGCATGGCACTGATTGGAGATGGACTCACTCCACGCTTTGCGCTCTCTATTTCAACGGCAGATGGATTTACTGCGCAGATTCTCAATTACGACGCTGCATATACCTGGAGTGGAAGTGCTGCAGCGGGTCAAACGGTCACCATCAGTGGAACTGGACTTGTTACGGTTACAGGCGTGACCACAGGTCTCGTTGCAACGGCCACGATCAACGCTTCCCGCTCTGGTTACAGCACCGGATCAAACACAATTTCGGGAACCGCCGTGGCACCAGATATCGAATCTCTTGGTGGAGCGGATATTCAACTTCAAGTTCCAGTGAGCGCGACTACCTCACCAACAGAGGTCATCGTCACCATTGATATTCCAGTGGATGCTGCGCCAGGTTCAACTGCATTTACCGGCAGCGCTGTTGCAACTGACTCGGTCGACCAAGGACTTCGTACGGTCAAGATTGGTGGCACTAACAGTGGCACGGAACTGACCACTGTCAGCACGCCAATTGCCGTCACCATTCCCGCATCGGCGGGAATTGGCATTCCGGTCTACTCGCCAGATGGTTTAACGTGGCTGGAACTTCCGCTCCTTGCTGGACCTACGCTTCCAGATGGCCAAGATATGGGTTACTTCCGATATGACGATGGCACCATCGTGATTCTCACCAGAAAGATTGGTGGCTGATGAAGCGGATATCAATTGCTCTTGCAGCCGCATTCGCTACTTCGGTGTTATCAGCACCAACAGCGCAAGCCTCAGGATTTTTTGGAGTACTCGCTCCGCAAAGTTCGCCCGTTCTGATCTCGCTCTCTGCGACCTCGATTCGGGTCAACGAGAGCGCATCGGCAAGTGCGACCGGTGGATCGGGGGATGGGGCATATTCATTTTCGACGACCACTCCGGCAAAGTGTTCGATCAATGGTGGAGGATCAATTACTCCAATTGCAGCAGGGACTTGCACCCTCATCGCAACCCGTGCCTCATCAGGAACTTTTTTACAGCGCAGCTCCAGTCCGGCATCGTTGACCATCACAGCGCTAGATGGCACTGAGCCAAAGGAAGAGAACACACAGCAGACCAATGCGAGTGGGCAGTTAATTAGCGCAATCGCAAAACCCATCTTCTCATCTGATGTTGATATTTCAGGAACGAAAGCGCTCATCACATGGAAAGTCTCAACAAAAGTTAGTGTCACAGTCTCCTCCAAACAAGGAGAGAGCACCTTCGAGGCGGCTGCTCGAACCGAAGAGGGTGGAACTTTAGAGATACCTAATTTGGAGCCTGGTTACCTGTACAAGATAACTGTCACCAATGATGATGGAACGATTTCGCAAGTTTTTCAACGTTCAGTTGCACCATTGAAAGTCACCCGGATATCAGGTCTATCAGCAACTAAGGCAACAAATTATGCGTTCGTTGTTAAGTGGCAGCCACAGTCGTATGTTGATTACTACAAAATCGAAATCACGGGACTAGATGACCAACCCTTGACCTATTACTCCCGCACGCCAGACTTCTACCTCTTTGATCGCACTGCAAAAAGTTATCTCTTCTCGGTAAGTGCCCAAGGTGAAGGGGGAGAGTTCTCCGATCCCGTCCGCTTCCGCGCCTCGCTCACCGCACCAGTAAATATCTCCTCTAAATTGCCGACCAATCCTGTTAGCGACAGACTCACCACTGCCTCATCGAATCAACTCAAATCCATCGCTACCCGCTTGACCCCACAGACCGAAGTGAGAGTCACTGTTTATTACGATTCAAAGATCAAGGGCGCAAAGAAACTCGCCCAAACACGAGTTGCGCGCGCTGCGGCAACGCTCAAAGTCACCAAATCAACGTTGATCGTCAAGACTCAAGTGCGCAAGCAGATTTCAGTAAAGTCTTTGAGTCAGATAGCAATTACCACGAAAGCGCCGGCGCGAAAACTGTCCCTCACCAACGCTTAATCGGGAGCGATGGGCTAGGCTCAATCTATGACTGAGAAACCAAAAATATTTGTTAAGCCCAATGGCTCGATTCGTGTGACGGGCGAAGTGGATTTTGTCGATGCTGAGGGCAAGGTGATCAAAACCGAATCGGCATTCTCACTCTGCCGCTGTGGTCACTCCAATAACAAACCGTTTTGCGACGGCGCTCATCGTGAAGCGGGCTTTGAAGCGCCCGGGATGTAGCGGGAGTTACTCGCGATTACTGTCGAGGAGTCGATCGGTCTGATCTTCAATCTCTACCGCAACTCGCTTCAGTGAGACGGCATACTCTTTGGAGTGATGGCCACAGAAAAGCAATTCCCCTGATGCCAACTTCACTCGAACATAAGCCTGGACACCGCAACGATCGCATCGATCCGATGCGCTCAATGCGCTCTGCGTTAGCGTGCTGATACCTGCCATTGCTCTTCCCTGCCCTCTCTCTCGTCCTGCTAGTAGAACATAGAACCACACCCAACTTATTCCCCGCAGGAAATTCGGTAACAAACTCCTGCGAATTTCCTCATCGAGTTATGTGATAAGTAACGCCCCTAGATGCCAATCAATTGCACCATCGCCCAGTACTCTTAAACACCATGAGTCCAGCAACCAGCAAAAGCGCCGTAAAAGCCCCCAGGGGCTCTAGAAAAGGTGCTGGCGCGGGTGGGGACGATTACACCGCAAAGAACCTGGCGGTCCTTGAGGGGCTCGACGCGGTCCGCAAACGCCCCGGCATGTATGTCGGCTCGACTGATTCTCGCGGCCTCATGCACTGTCTCTGGGAGATCATCGATAACGCGGTTGACGAGGCGCTCGCCGGATATTGCCATGAGGTGATCGTGAATTTAGGGGCCGATGGTTCCGTGGAGGTCAAAGATGATGGTCGTGGCATCCCAGTAGATATCGAGGCAAAGACTGGTTTAACAGGCGTGGAATTGGTGATGACTAAATTGCACGCTGGTGGAAAGTTTGGCGGTGGATCCTATGCAGCATCGGGTGGCCTCCATGGCGTCGGAGCATCTGTAGTAAACGCGCTCGCTATCCGCATGGATGTTGCCGTCGCTCGAGATGGCGCACTCCACACCATCTCCTTTCAGCGGGGCGTTCCTGGAACTTTTGATAAGGCAACCCCCGATGCGAAATTTAGTAAAGGCGCTAGTAGTAAGAATTTGAAGAAGGGTGCGAAGGTCGGAAAGAAAGCGAGCGGCACCACCATTAAATATTGGTCAGATCCACAGATCTTTTTACGTGAAGCTGATTACGACATTGAGGAGATTCACGCCCGCGCTCGCCAAACTGCATTCCTAGTCCCTGGGTTGACGCTCATCGTTAATGACAACCGGACTCTTGTTGCCACAAGTGAGAAATTTCATTTCACAGGTGGCATCTCGGAGTACTGCAACTTTTTACAGCCAGACACTGCGCTATGTGATGTGATTCGATTAAAGGGCAGCGGCCACTATCAAGAGACCGTTCCAGTCCTTGATGATCAGGGGCATTTAGTTCCCACCGATGTTGAACGTGATATGGAAGTCGATATCGCGCTCCGCTGGGGCGATGGGTATGACTCGACCATGCGCTCCTTCGTCAACATCATCTCCACCAGTAAAGGTGGCACCCACGTAAGTGGATTCGAGCGCGGGATCACCAAAGTTGTAAGCGATACCTTGAAATCCTCGCGCATCACCAAGGCAAGTGACCCTGACATCATCAAAGATGATGTCTTGGAGGGTTTGACTGCCGTCGTGACGGTGCGAATGTCCGAACCACAATTTGAAGGACAGACAAAAGAAATTCTCGGCACCGCGGCAGCGACCAAGATTGTCCAGAGCGTGGTGGTCTCAGAACTGACCCGTTATTTCAATGCTCGCGGTTCGAAGGCGCAATCGCGGTTAGTGCTTGAAAAGATCGCGGGAGCGGCAAAGACTCGAGTCTCCGTTCGCGCCCACAAAGATATCCAACGGAGAAAGAATGCCTTGGAATCCTCATCGTTGCCGGCAAAACTCTCCGATTGTCGCTCCGACGATATCGAGCACACCGAACTATTTATCGTTGAGGGCGATTCTGCGCTCGGCACCGCAAAATCCGCACGTAACTCCGAATATCAAGCGCTACTTCCGATTCGCGGCAAGATTCTCAATGTCCAGAAAGCTTCACTCTCGGCGATGCTCGATAACTCCGAATGTGCATCAATCATCCAAGTTATCGGGGCAGGTTCGGGTCGCTCCTTTAATCTTGAAGAGGCGCGCTACGGGCGAATCATCCTGATGTCCGATGCTGATGTGGATGGTGCGCATATTCGTTGTTTGATCCTTACGCTCTTATTCAAATACATGCGTCCACTCATCGACGAAGGTCGCGTCTTTGCAGCGGTACCACCATTGCATCGCATTGAGATCTCGGGGGCGAAGAAGGGCGATTTCCACTACACCTACTCCGATGATGAGATGAAGAAATATCTTGCGAGCCTGACCAAAGCGGGGAAGAAGTGGCGCGAACCGATTCAGCGTTATAAAGGCCTTGGCGAGATGGATGCCGAGCAACTCCGCGAGACGACGATGGATGCCGACAAGCGGACGCTGCGGCGAATTACGATTAAAGATGGCGCACAAGCCGAGAAGATCTTCGAATTGTTAATGGGTAATGATGTTGGTCCGCGGCGAGATTTCATCGGCACCAATCAGATTGATCTCGAGCGAATTGATTTATAGCGGCTAGCAATGAGCCTCTCACAACGCCATAGCAAACAGAGCGCTACGCTTAAAAAATTAGCAACGGCACAGACCCTCTCTGGATTAGGCGTCACCGGAACATTTGCTGCAGGTTCGCTCCTTGTTGTGCAGATAACAGGCTCCGAGGCCCTCGCTGGTTTGGTACAGACCTCCACAGTTGTTGGCGCAGCGCTCCTTGCGCTGCCGTTGGCGAGGTGGACTGACCTTGGTGGGCGAAGACGCTCATTAGGTTTTGGATATTTTCTTGGCGCGATTGGTGCAACCTTTGCCTTCATCGGAGGTGTGCAGAAGATCTTCCCGATGATCCTGATCGGCGCCGCAATGATTGGTGGGGCATCTGCCGCGGGATACCAAGCGCGATTTGCCGCTGTCGATCTCTCTGATGATAACCATCGGGCTCGTGATCTCTCGATGGTGGTATGGGCATCCACAATAGGGTCAGTCCTCGGACCAAATTTGATGGAACCTGCCGGAGATTTTGCCCGCTCGATTGGTTTACCCAAGTTGGTGGGACCATATCTAGTTGCAATAGTGATGCTCACCTTGGCTGCATCAATGATCACGCTCTTCCTACGACCAGATCCATTCCTCTTAGCACGTGAAGAACGTGGCGAGGTCTATACAAGACAGAAACGTGCATTCCGGCAAGCATTTACAACTGTTAAAACCATACCGAGTGCATGGCTCGCTCTTCATGCGATTGTCATCGGCCATATCGCGATGGTCACCATCATGGTGATGACGCCCGTGCATATGGCCCACGTGGATGTCTCGCTTCGATTGATTGGATTGGTGATTAGCGTCCACGTATTGGGTATGTATGCGCTCTCTCCAGTGGTGGGAAAGATTGTCGATCGCTACGGCCGCGTCAAGACCATTCTGATTGGTGTCACCATTCTTTTAATAAGCGCACTGATATCAGGGCTTGCCTATGCAGATGCAGTAGTGCAGTTGGGGATTGGATTATTTCTCTTAGGTCTTGGGTGGTCCTGCACGCTCATTGCTGGATCCACACTTCTGGCCGAATCACTCCCGGACGAAATCAAAGCATCAGGACAGGGGCTCTCTGATTTATGCATGAATGGCGGTGGCGCTATTGGTGGCGCGCTGGCAGGTATCGTCATCGCGTTCTCGAGCTACGGCTGGCTCTGCGCTCTGATGGCCCTTCCGGTGCTCTACCTTGGCGGTCAAGCATGGGGATTGCGAGTTACTTCGAAGTAAAGAGAAAAGTCCGACGCGGGGTAGCGAACTTCTTCCCCTCTTCTTTAAGTTCGAGCGAAACCTGAGCGCGAATCGATCCATCATCTTTAAGGAGCGCATTGAGTGCAGCGATTGTCTTCTTCAATTCCTTCTCTTCGTTATCCAATTCGAGTTTGGAGAACTTAGTAAGGCGGCGTAGCGGCATCTCTAATATGTAATTCGCTTGGATTTCGGAGAGTTTGAAGGTGCTCATCAAACCTTTTCGCGCCGCTTCAGTATCGTCGCTAGCGCGAATTAATTTGATGACCTTATCGATATCGATAATCGCTTTGAGGAGACCTTCGACGACATGAAGGCGATCTTTCGCACGCTCCCGTCGGAATTTCGAACGCCGGGTGACTACTGTGATGCGATGATCGATGTATACCTGGAGTAGCTCTTTGAGCGGCATCGTCTTCGGTTGGCCATTGACCAGCGCCACGGCATTGATGGAGAAGGATTCCTCCATCGGGGTAAGGCGATAGAGATTGGTGAGAATCTCCTCGGGGTCATAACCGGTCTTCGTCTCAACGATGATTCGAGTGCCATTCTTCCCATCCGAGAGATCGATGATGTCGGAGATTCCTTGGATCTTCTTTGCCTTCACAAGATCTGCGATTTTCTCCACAACTTTCTCAGGCCCCACATTGAAGGGGAGCTCAGTGATCACAATTCCCTGTTTACGTGCGGAGACTTTGTCGACGAAGGCAGTCGCTTGGATTTTAAATGCACCCTTCCCGCTCTCGTATGCCTCGATGATGCCCTCAGTATCAACAATCTTGCCACCGGTGGGAAAGTCAGGGCCAGGCAGGTGCTTCATCAATGATTTCAATGTGGCATTGGGATTATCAATCAAGTGACATGTTGCGGCAATTACTTCACCGACATTGTGTGGGGCCATATTGGTCGCCATACCGACTGCGATTCCGGTTGCGCCATTAATCAAGAGATTTGGGAGCGCTGCAGGCAAGACTCGTGGCTCTTTCATCTGTCCGTCGTAATTTGATGCGAAGTCAACCGTGTCTTCATCGCTCTCTTCAACCATCGTGAGCGCAGCAGGTGCCAGGCGTGCTTCGGTGTAGCGCATCGCGGCCGGGCCGGCATCGAGCGAACCGAAATTTCCATGGCCATCTATAAGCGTCAAGCGCATCGAGAAGTTCTGCGCCATCCGGACCAATGCGTCATAGATCGCGCCATCACCATGAGGGTGGAGCTTTCCCATCACTTCGCCCACCACGCGTGCGCTCTTCACATGGCCTTTCTCAGGGCGCAATCCCATCTCAGACATCTGAAAGAGGATCCGACGGTGAACAGGTTTTAATCCATCACGGGCATCAGGGAGCGCTCTGGAGTAGATGACCGAATAGGCATACTCCAAGAAGGATTCAGACATCTCGCTATTGACGTCGATATCGATTACTCGTCCGACTGATGGGGGTGGAGGTGGTGCGCTCTTTGTTTTAGCCATGGCGTAATTCTCGCTGGTTTATCTCAGTTTTTTGGGAGGCAACGCGTATTACAAGCGATGTTGTACATTCCAGGAGTGATTGAGCAGCCAATCGGGGGTAACCTCACACTGAGTGAGGTAAGTCGCGCAATTTTTGCTGCATTAGGTTTACCCATTTCATCAGAATTATCACTACCCCCATCACCTGGAATCGAAATTCTCTTTCTCATCGATGGGCTAGGGGCGAAATCTCTTGCTGAGCACCGGGATGCGGCACCAAATATTTCCAGCATCACAGCAGTTACCGACTTGATGAGTGAATTTCCCTCCACTACTGCGACTTCGCTTACCAGTATTGGCACCGGATTACATCCTGCCGAGCATGGCATGCTTGGTTACACCGTTCGAATCCCATATAGCGATAATCGATTGCTTAATGCATTGAAGTGGGATTCACGGGTTGATCCAGTGATCTGGCAACCTCGAGCGACCCTCTTCGAGCAGGGCGCAAAGGTAGGAATCCACTCTTTCAATATCTCCGCTGAACGATATGCCGGAAGTGGTTTTACCGAGGCAGCCTTACGTGGCGCGACCTTCTTAGGTGCCAATAGTTTCGATCGGATGATTGATCAACTTCGCATCGCAACAAAGAAGCGCCCAACCTTTATTTACCTGTATATCAACGATATTGATGCTGCCGGCCATGAGTTTGGCGTTGGATCTCCGGAGTGGATTGATGCGCTCACAATGGCCGATGATTTTGTGGGATTGGTCCGCCAGAATCTTCCAGCTGGAGTGAGATTTACCATCACCTCTGATCATGGGATGCTCAACGCCCAAGAGAAGATCATGATTGATGGGCAATTAATACGTGATGTCACTTTGATCGGGGGCGAGCCTCGTGCACGACATATATATGTCACCGAAGGACGTGAGCGATACGTTCAGAGTACGTGGCATGAAAAGCTCGGCGCCAAGGCGGAGGTGCTCTTAAAGAGCCAGGCGATTGAGCAGAACCTTTTTGGAGCAGAGCCCACTGCGCACACACTTGAGCGAATGGGAGATCTCGTAGTTATTCCTCGCGACGAGATAGTGCTCATTGAACCAGCGCGTAAACATCTCGAAGGGGCGATGGTGGGTCACCACGGTGGCTTAACCGAGGTCGAACGCTCTATTCCTCTGGTTTCTTTCCAAACATAATCTCATCCCACGATGGCACTTTGGCGCGACCAACTACGCCATCACGCGCAGCATCGGAGGTCGGTTCGACCTCTTCACGAACAGCGATTAATCGCGGTGCTTCACGAGGCTCACGCTCACTGCTGCCGCCCAAAAGTTCGGTGGGAAGTTGGGAGCGAACTTTCTCTTGCGGTGAGCGATCATCTCCGCTGATCCAACGCGCACCTTCATCTCGCGCAGCGAGCGTTCGCTTTCCGGTATCAAGAATCCATTCCCCGCTACTTTGACCCTCTCGAGTGGGGTAGTGAAGAGAGATTATCCAGGTGCCATCTTCGTGACGATAGCCATTCCATTCGAGTGAGTTGAGATCTACACCTCGAGCGCCAAGTCGTTCGTTGACAACCTCGCGCAAACTCGAATCACTCCGCCCACGCCTGACTTGAGTATCGAGAGCATGCGAGATGATGTGATTACGTTCATGCACAATCGGGCCAGCAAAACGTTCAATCTTCTCAAGAGGCGTTCCCGTGCTCTCAGCAATTTCACGAGGGGAGTGCCCTGAACGTAGCCGCGCTTGAATCTCTTTGATAGAGAGTTCTGAGCCACCATTGGAGGCAAGAGAGATCAGAGTGGGATGTGGTGCGCTACTTCGCTCCGCTCGATATTTATTACCCGAGGAGTCAGTGAGAAGGATGGACTCACCATCATCGCTGACTATCCGTAATTCCCGCTCCATAACGCCTCACTCTAGTAGGCCATTAGGATGATTACATGGAACTCGGGGCGCAACTTGAGACCGTTGCAATCGATATTGTGCGTGCAGCCGGGGCGCTTCTCACCAATCGCCCTGCAACATTGAGCTACTCCACAAAGTCCAGCGCCGTGGATGTCGTTACCGAAATGGATAAAGCAAGTGAAGCGTTAGTTGCGCACTATCTCGCCACCCACCGACCTGGAGATGGATTGCTGGGTGAAGAGGGGGCAGATGTTGCCAGCGCGAGCGGCATTACCTGGATCGTGGATCCCATCGATGGCACCGTCAACTATCTCTACGGGTTACCCGGTTGGAACATCTCCATCGCCGCTGCCCGCGAGGGCGAGGTACTCGCAGGGGCCGTATTCGCCCCACTTCTTGATGGTGGGATGCTCTGGAGCGCATCAAAAGGTGGTGGCGCTTGGCTCCGTCGTGGCGAGTGCGAACGGCAACAAATTCGAGTCAATAGCGATCTGCCCCTCTCGTTAGCGCTACTTGCAACCGGCTTCTCGTACTCCACTGCAACCAGAGCGAAGCAAGGTGCGCGCTTTGCTCAGTTGATTCCGCAGGTCCGCGATATTCGACGGATGGGCGCAGCAGCGGTAGATCTCTGCATGGTGGCTTCTGGGATGGTCGATGGATATTTTGAAGAGGAGCTTTCGATCTGGGATTTAGCCGCGGGTGAGCTGATTGCAACCGAGGCAGGGGCGCTAGTGACCAATGCCAGTGGCGGCCCGGCAGGCCGAGATATGGTGGTCGCCGCCCATCCGAGCCTCCATCGCCAAATTCTTGAGGCTCTTCAGGGCGTGGCAGGGCAGTAGCCAACTTACCTTCCCGTAACCTACGGTTGCGTAGGTTAGCACTGGATGGAGGTAGGAGTGGGAAGTTATCGGCCAGAGATCCAATCCCGTTTGATTCGAGATTTAGAGCCTGTTGTCGCACTTGAGTTAGAGCGCCATCTTGCTACCCAGAAGGATTGGTATCCCCATGAATATGTGCCATGGAGTGAAGGGCGCACCTTCGCTGGCCCACTTAATGGCGATGCGTGGGAGGCAAAAGATTCCAAACTCACTGCAGTCGCTCAAGATTCATTGGTTATCAATCTCTTAACTGAAGATAACTTGCCGAGCTATCACACCGAGATTGCTATTGCGATGGGGCGCGATGGCGCCTGGGGCAATTGGATCAATCGCTGGACAGCAGAAGAGGCGCGCCATGGAATTGTGCTCCGCGATTATCTGATGGCAACACGCGGTGTAGATCCCAATGAATTAGAGGATTTACGAATGGCGCATATGTCAGTGGGTTATCAAACTCCTTACGAAGATGACATGCTCCACACCGTTGCTTATGTAACCTTCCAAGAATTAGCTACACGCATCTCTCATCGCAATACTGGAAAGATCTCTGCTGATCCCATCTGCGAGGGGATGCTCACTCGCGTGGCACTTGATGAGAATTTACATATGCTCTTTTATCGCAACCTTCTCGGTGCAGCGTTGAAATTAGAACCTGAAGCGACGCTCGAGGCGATTGCAGATGTACTCGAGAACTTCGCGATGCCTGGATATGGCATTCCTGGATTTGCTCGAAAATCTGTGCAGATTGCGCTCGCCGGTATTTACGATCTCGACCTCCACCTCAATGAGGTGGTCACTCCCGTCCTGCGCGCCTGGGGGGTCTTTGATCTCACCGACCTTAGTGGCGAGGGGGAGCGCCATCGCGCCCGAATATCTGCACTTATCGAGCGAACCAGCGCCGATGTCGCCCGATTTACCGAGAAGCGCGCGGCGCATTTTGACCGGTTGACCACCCGTGGGATCGAGTTCTTGAGGCTTTCCTGAGTTTTGAACTGGACACGCCCTCTGGGGCGGGGTGACATTTTGGGGAAGTTGGGCATAATTCGCCCGCAAGCAACGTTATAGGGCATAAGGGGGTGGCGCGATGGCAACGGATTACGATTCCCCACGGAAAACTGATGAAGAGCTCCATGAAGAGAGCCTCGAAGAATTAAAAGCGCGTCAAGCCGATAAGAAATCTGGCCAAGTAGATATCGATGAGGCCGAAGCAGCAGAGAATTTGGAATTGCCTGGCGCCGATCTCTCTGGTGAAGAGTTGACAGTACGAGTATTACCTCGACAGGTTGATGAATTCACCTGCTCCAAATGTTTCTTAGTTCATCACCGTTCCCAGTTAGTCAAGGGCGAGGGAGCCACCGCAATCTGTCGCGAATGCGCGTAAACTCATAATTATGTCGCGGATTCCCAGCACCACCCCGCCACCTGAGGCGCAGATTCCACCCCGCCATCTAAAAGCGCCGCTACCGGGCACCAAGATTCCCTCGCACTTTGGCCACTGTTTCGGCTGTGGAGATTTACATCCCACGGGGCTCCACCTTGTTGCTCATGCAGGCGATGGACAGAATCTCACAGCGACATTCACCGTGACTCATGATCACCAAGGAGCGCCAGGTTTGGCGCACGGTGGTCTCCTCTCACTTGCTTTTGATGAAGCGCTCGGCAAATTGATGTGGCTCATCAGATCTCCAGCAGTCACTGCACGTTTAGAGACAGATTTTCTCAAACCAGTTCCCATGGGTTCGACTCTTTACATAACCGCCGAGATTGCAGGACAGGTCAATCGAAAGGTTTATACCCGTGCAGAGGGTCAACTCGATAGTTTCGATGGACCAGTAGCAGTTCGTGCGGCAGCGCTTTTCATCATCGTTCCTATGAAGCATTTCCTTGAAAATGCTCCTGCCGAATATCTCAAACACTTACGTGAACATCCGGAGCTTCTCGCCTTTGTTGATCCCGACTTCGAGATCAACCCATGACCGACCTGCTCATCCAGCAATTAGATCCTGACTTACCACTGCCGCGTTTTGCACAACCTGGTGATGCAGGGGCTGATTTATATGCGCGAATTGATATGACCCTTGTCCCTTTTGAACGAGCGCTGATGCCAACGGGAATTGCGATCGCACTTCCGCCAGGCTTTGCCGCATTCATCCACCCGCGCTCGGGCCTTGCTATTCGCGATGGCCTTTCGATGGTCAATGCTCCAGGAACAATCGATGCCTCATACCGCGGAGAGATACAAGTGATTCTTATCAACCTCGATGCGCATAAACCCATCACGATCACACGTGGCGACCGCGTAGCGCAACTTGTCATCCAGCGGATAGAAAATGTCAGATTCATTCCCGTCGCACACCTTCCCGGTACCGAGCGCGGCGCCGGTGGTTTTGGATCTACGGGAAAGGCGTGAAGAGATGAGTGCGGAGCAGAAGAAGAAGGTTCTTGAGGCATTTGGTGGCAAACGTGGACTGATCGATTCAGGGGTCCCGGCGCTTGTCTTCCTCGTCGTCTTTAATCTGCGCGATTCACTTCGCGATGCAATCTATGGCGCCCTCGCGCTCTCAGTCGCACTCACCATTTGGCGATTGATTCGTAGAGATACCCTGCAACATGCGCTCTCAGGAATCTTTGGTGTATTGATCTGCGCGTGGTTCGCGCGCAATAGCGGTAAAGCCGAAGATTTCTATCTTCCAGGTTTGATCACCAATGTGATCTATGGAACGGTCTACCTGATTGCAAATCTTGCTGGCTTTCCCATCCTGGGACTCATACTCGGCCCCATTCTCGGGGAAAATCTTGCATGGCGAAAAGATCCTGCCCGCAAACGTGCCTACACCAATGCGAGTTGGTTATGGGTGGGTCTCTTTATCTCACGCCTAATCGTGCAATATCCCCTCTACAAATCCGGGAACGTTGATTTACTCGGAACCGCGCGGCTAGCGATGGGTTACCCACTCTTTCTTGCTGTGGTTTGGGGGAGTTGGCTCATTATTCGATCTGTACCCGTGACAAAAGTTGAAGAGAGTTAACCAGAGTTAACGGGGCGCGAAACAGCTCTGTAAATTTCGCTCGGCTCCTGCCGCTGCCACGAAGAGCAGTTCATCTCCCGGAGCAAAGGCATCGCTTGGTTGAGGTGCGATAACGCGACCATCGCGCAGGATTGCTGCCAGCGCACACTCATCGGGAAGTTCCACCTCGTTGACCTGTTTACCAATACATGGACTCTGCTCGGGCAAGGTGATCTCTACCAAGCTGGCATCACCTTCACTTAGTGAGAAGAGTTTGACGAGATCTCCTACAGAGACCGCCTCTTCGACAAGAGCCGAGAGCATCCGCGGAGTAGAGACCGAGACGTCGACGCCCCAGGAACCATCAAAGAGCCATTCATTCTTTGGATGATTGACCCGTGCAACCACGCGGGGGACTCCATACTCGGTTTTCGCAAGGAAGGAAACGACGAGGTTGACTTTGTCATCTCCCGTTGCAGCGACCAGTACGTTACACATCTCAAGTTTTGCATTATCAAGCGAGACAATCTCGCAGGCATCTGCCAGTAGCCATTCAGCGTCGATTACTGATTCCATCTTCATCGCTTTGGGGTCTTTGTCTATGAGTAGGACTTCATGGCCATTGCTGAGCAATTCGCGAGCAATTGATCGCCCGACATTTCCGGCCCCTGCGATTGCTATGCGCACTAGTGTCCTGCCGGAGGTGAGGCCAGCGTCTTTTCGATTGCCGGTAGATCTTTCTCGTTCATCATCAGATGGACGAGATCACCCTCTTGAATGACAGTGTGCTCATCAATCAATATTCCCTTGCCGAGTCGAGTGATCAATGCAACGCGCGCACCGGTGATGTTCTCGACGAGAGTCGCTGGATGGCCGAACCATGATGAATCCAAGTGGACCTCTGCCAGGCGAATGGTTCCACTGGCATCTTGCCATTCGGAGAGTGAACCTTCAGGAATTAAACGACGCAAAACCTGATCTGCAGTCCAGACGACGGTAGCCACCGTGGGAATACCCAGACGTTGATAGATCTCTGCGCGACCTGGATCGTAAATACGCGCTACAACATTAGCGACGCCAAAATTCTCGCGCGCTACGCGGGCCGCCAAAATGTTGGAGTTATCGCCATTGCTTACCGCGGCAAATGCCTCCGCACGTTCGATTCCTGCTTGAATAAGAATGTCGCGATCGAAGCCAACTCCAGTGAGCGTGATTCCTTGGAAGTTGGGGCCGAGCCTGCGAAAGGCCTCACGATTTTGATCGATGATGGCAACGGTATGGCCAGCCTCTTCTAAGCGCTGAGCGATCAGAGTGCCTACTCGACCGCACCCCATCACCACGACGTGCATACGAGCAATTTACACCCGGATTTCGCTCTTCTTACGCACTACTCTTCCTGCGTGGCTGAAGTGGCGAGGTCCTCGAGGCGTTTTCGCGTGGGGGAGCGGGTCGAGCTTAAGGTTTCAGCTATCGCACATGGCGGGGAGAGCATCGCTCGTTTTGATGGCTGGGTCTTCTTCGTGCGATATGCGATACCAGGTGAACAGATCATCGCGGAGATTACCGAAGTGGGTAAGAGCTTTCATCGCGCAGATGCGGTGGAGATCATCACGCCATCGCCCGATCGGATCACCGCACGCTGTCAATACTTTCACCCGGGTGGATGTGGTGGCTGCGATTTCCAACACATCACTCTTAATCGTCAACGTGAACTTAAATCTGAGGTGATCACCGAACAATTTAAGCGACTTGCCAAGATTGATCTCACAATTCCTGTTATTCCAGTAACGGATGTGGGGCACGGAGATAATCCCGGCTTTCACTACCGAACTCGGCTATCGCTTCATATCAATAAGGATGGACGAGCTGGCTTTCACAAGGCTCGTTCTCATGAGATATTACCCATCAATGAGTGCGTTGTAGTCGCTGAGAGTCTGCATTTAAAAGATGTGCTTGCAAAAAGTTATATAGGGATAAGTCAGGTGCAGATCCCTGATCAGATGCGAACCGAGCAGATTGTCATTCGAGGCAAGAGCTATCTATTTCAGGTGAGTCGAGAGAGTTTCTGGCAAGGCCATATCAAAGCAGCGGAAGTATTGGGTGAAGCGGCTCTCGAAATTCTGCAACCAGAGAGAGGTGAGCGCGCACTTGATCTCTATGGGGGAGTTGGGCTCTTTGGAAAGTTGTTAGCCGATCATGGCGCGCAGGTTGAGATCATCGAATCGAGCGAATCAGCAGTCCGCGATGGGATCGCAAATCTCAAAGAATTTCCCAATGCGCGCTATCACCATGGTGATGTTGCGAAGAAGATTGGTGAGATTAAGAGCGCAGATATCGTGCTCCTTGACCCACCGCGTAGCGGTGCTGAATTCGAAGTTTTGCGAAAAATTGCAGCGCTTGCCCCGCGCGCCATCTGCTACATCTCCTGCGATCCCGCCTCTCTTGCGCGAGATTCCGCTCGTCTTGCCGAGCTTGGCTACGAGATCGCCTCCGCCAGCGCCTACGACCTCTTCCCGCAGACTGCCCATATCGAGTGCGTTTTCTCCTTCAGAAGGGTAATATCTTGATATCAAGATAAATTCTGGGGGCGGACGATGAGCAAAAATTCATTCTCTTCAAAGCGGACTTTCACAAGTAGCGGCAAGACGCTCGAGATTTTCGATATTACCGGGCTCGAAGGGGCCGCAACGCTCCCATTTAGCCTCAAGATTTTGCTTGAGAATCTCTTGCGCCATGAAGATGGCGCCAACATCACCGCCGATCAGATTAAGGCTTTGGCAAACTGGGATCCCACCATTGAACCTGATACCGAAATTCAATTTACCCCTGCGCGGGTGATCATGCAGGACTTTACTGGTGTGCCATGCGTGGTGGATTTGGCGACGATGCGCGAGGCGGTCGTTGAACTCGGTGGCGATCCTGCGAAGGTCAATCCACTTGCGCCCGCTGAACTTGTCATTGATCACTCAGTTATCGCCGATGTCTTCGGACGCCCCGATGCATTTGAGCAGAACACTGATATCGAATACCAACGTAATCATGAGCGGTACCGATTCCTTCGTTGGGGGCAAACCGCTTTTGATGAATTTAAAGTGGTGCCACCTGGAACGGGAATTGTCCACCAAGTCAATATCGAATATCTAGCGCGAGTGGTAATGGTCCGTGAAGTTGACGGTGTGCATCGCGCATACCCGGACACCGTTGTCGGAACTGATTCGCATACCACGATGGTCAATGGCCTTGGCGTACTTGGTTGGGGAGTAGGCGGCATCGAAGCCGAGGCAGCGCTACTTGGTCAGCCAGTCTCGATGTTGATTCCTCGCGTTGTCGGATTTAAGTTAACGGGAGAACTTCCCGTTGGTACTACCGCAACAGATTTAGCGCTGACTATTACTGAACAACTCCGCAAACATGGCGTCGTCGGTAAGTTCGTAGAGTTCTATGGACCTGGGGTGGCAGCAGTTCCGATGGCCAATCGCGCCACGATTGGAAATATGAGCCCCGAGTATGGCTCTACCTGCGCAATCTTCCCGATTGATGAGGAGACCATCAATTACCTTCGATTAACTGGACGGAAAGAGGAGCAACTTGCTCTTGTCGCCGAATATGCCAAGGCGCAAGGTCTATGGCATGAGCCCAATGCAACCCCTCGTTACTCAGAGCATCTGGAATTAGATCTCTCGACAATTACCCCTTCGATTGCCGGACCTAAGCGACCACAAGATCGTATTGCGCTCAATCAAGCGAAGCAGAAATTCACTGATGCTCTTCCTTCATACATCCGCGAAAAAACTGCAACCGAACCTGTTCCGGTTTCGATGAGTGGGCAGAACTTCACACTAACTAATGGCGATGTTGTCATCGCGTCGATCACCTCATGTACCAACACTTCGAATCCCTCAGTGATGGTGGGAGCCGCGCTATTGGCGAAGAAGGCGGTCGAAAAAGGTTTGAAAGCCAAGCCATGGGTGAAGACCACGCTGGCACCAGGCTCAAAGGTCGTCACTGATTACTATGATCGCGCCGATCTCACTCGTTATATGGAGGCGCTTGGTTTTAATCTCGTGGGTTATGGTTGCGTGACCTGTATCGGCAACTCCGGTCCACTTCCTGCTGAAATCTCGAGCGCGATTAACGAGAAGGATCTTGCAGCGGCAGCAGTCCTCTCGGGAAATCGAAATTTCGAGGGTCGTATCTCACCCGATGTACGAATGAATTATTTGGCTTCACCACCACTTGTTGTTGCCTACGCAATTGCCGGCTCGATGAATCACGATTTCCAGAAGGATCCACTTGGCGTTGACAAGAGTGGAGCCCCGGTCTTCCTCAAAGATATCTGGCCGAGTGCACAAGAGATCGAAGCGGTCGTCGCCAACTCCATAACCTCCGAGATGTTCCGAAAAGATTATGCATCCGTCTTTGAGGGCGATCATCGCTGGAAGGCGCTTGATACCCCAACAGGTGAGACCTTTGAATGGGATCCGCAATCAACGTATGTCCGTAAACCTCCCTACTTTGAGGGGATGCCACGAGACCCAGTACCCGTTCGCGATATCGTGGGCGCACGAGTACTTGCCATGCTTGGGGACTCGGTAACGACAGATCACATCTCACCTGCCGGAAATATCAAAGCAGATTCTCCTGCCGGTAAGTATTTGCAGAGCCATGGCGTTGAACGAGCAGATTTCAATTCATATGGTTCCAGGCGTGGAAATCATGAAGTGATGATTCGGGGAACTTTTGCAAATATCCGTCTCAAGAACTTACTTCTCGATGGTATCGAAGGCGGATTTACGAAAAACTTCCTCGATGGCGGAGCGCAAAGCACGATTTATGATGCATCGGTTGGCTATCAAAGCGCCGGAATCCCGCTGGTGATTCTTGCAGGTAAAGAGTACGGCTCTGGTTCATCTCGCGACTGGGCAGCGAAAGGGACGGCCCTACTAGGCGTGAAAGCAGTAATCGCTGAGTCTTACGAACGAATCCATCGCTCTAATCTGATTGGCATGGGAGTGCTACCACTTCAATTCCATGATGGACAGAGCGCACAATCGCTCGGGCTTAGCGGGGATGAGGTATTTACCATCACCGGAACCCAAGCGCTTAATTCTCATACAATCCCTACAACAGTTGAGGTCGACGCGAGCGGTAAAAAATTTACTGCGAAAGTGCGGATTGATACCCCCGGCGAAGCCGATTACTACCGCCATGGTGGAATCATGCAATACGTGCTCCGCTCCCTTATCTCGAGCGCTTCCTAGCGCCCCCGATAGACTGAGCGCGTGAAACCCTCACTTTTGGATTCTGCGCGCTCACCCGAGGCGCTCAAGAAGATTGCTCCGGAGCAATTGACCGAACTCGCTGGAGAGATTCGGGAATTTCTTATTCAATCGGTGGCAAAGAGTGGTGGCCATCTCGGTCCTAACTTGGGCGTGGTCGAATTGACGATTGCCCTCCACCGAATCTTTGATTCACCTCGCGATGTCATCCTCTTCGATACTGGCCACCAGAGCTATGTCCACAAATTGTTAACCGGACGAGGGGAAGGCTTTAGCAAACTTCGCCAACGTGGCGGAACTGCTGGTTATCCCAATCGTCGCGAGAGCGAACATGATGTCATCGAGAATTCACATGCCTCGACCGCCCTCTCGTGGGGCGATGGCATCTCGCGTGCCTTTGCCTTGCAACAAATCTCTGATCGCACCGTGGTAGTTGTAGTGGGCGATGGCGCCCTTACCGGGGGAATGGCCTGGGAGGCGCTCAATAACATCGCTGCTACCAAAGATCGCTCTCTAGTAATCCTTGTTAACGATAACGAGCGCTCCTATAGCCCAACAATCGGCGGTATCTCCAACTATCTCACCACCCTTCGTGCCACAAAGGGTTACGAAAGATTTTTAGAGTGGGGAAAGAACGTTCTCGAGAAGACACCGGTAGTTGGACAGCCAATCTTTGAAACTTTGCATGGAATGAAGAAAGGGATCAAAGACATCATTGCGCCACAAGGGATGTTCGAGGATCTTGGCTTGAAATATTTAGGGCCAGTAGATGGCCATGACATCGAAGCGATGGAGAACATCCTTAAAGCGGCGAAAGATTTTGGCGGTCCGGTCATTGTGCATGCAATTACCGAAAAGGGGCGAGGTTTTGCTCCCGCCATTGAAGATGAGGCTGAGAAATTCCATGCAGTTGGTCCAGTAGATCCTGAGACGGGCGAATCACTCTCGACTACCGGCAAAACCTGGACCTCAATCTTCGCTGGCGAGTTGGTCGCAATTGGCAAAGAGCGGAGCGATGTAGTTGCCATTACAGCGGCGATGCTTGGTCCAACCGGCCTAGATAAGTTTGCAGAGCACTTTCCCGAGCGGACATTTGATGTTGGAATTGCAGAACAACATGCAGTTGCCAGCGCCGCAGGTATGGCATACGGCGGATTGCGCCCTGTTGTCGCGCTCTACTCGACCTTCCTTAATCGCGCCTTCGACCAATTACTTCTTGATGTCTCGCTCCATAAAGCGCCGGTTACCTTCGTACTCGATCGATCGGGAATTACCGGTGATGATGGCCCTTCGCATCATGGCATGTGGGATCTTGCGCTCACTGGCATAGTTCCCAATCTGAAAGTGGGAGCACCTCGCGATGGTGCACGTTTACAAGAGTTGCTCCGTGAATCACTCGCTATTACCGATCAACCATCAGCTATCCGTTTCCCCAAAGGTAGCGTCGGAGCAGATATCCCGGCATTTGAGCGGCGCGATGGGCTCGATGTGCTCTACCGTGGTGAGAGCGCAGATATTTTGGTAGTGAGCATTGGTGCGATGGCAGCCATTGCAGTCGAAGCGGCCGCACAGGCATATCGCGAAGGGGTGGGCGTAAGCGTCATCGATCCACGATGGGTTAAACCGCTATCACCAGCGCTCATCACTATGGCCCAGCGCTACTCCCACGTTGTGGTGATTGAGGATGGCATCCGTCATGGCGGAATTGGGAGCGCTATGAGTGAGAGCTTGCGCGATGCTGCAGTAGATATTCCGGTTCATTCGATTGGAATTCCACTCACCTTCATTGAACATTCAAAGCGCGCCGAAATTCTTCACGATCTTGGAATTACCGGGCAGCAAATTGCGCGGAGCCTAGTCGAGCTCCGTTCAACCGGTGAGTTACCCCTTATGGAAGGGATGCAACGCCCTTCGGATGAAAACGCTGACCAGTCGCGCTCTCGCTAATTCCAGTTCGGTCGAGGTAAGGCAAGATTCCGCCGAGGTGTAACGGCCATCCTGTCCCCAGCAACATGCAGAGATCGATTTCGGCCGGAGTTGCAACCACACCTTCATCGAGCATCATTCGCGCCTCTTGAGCAAGAGCGGTAAGCGCACGAGTGCGGACCTCATCGGCGCTCGAGGGCTTACTGCCCTTCTCGATACATGCAGCGGCGTCAGGGTTAATGACGAGGTTGCCCTTCTCATCTTTGTTGTAGAAGGTTCGGACCCCATTTTTTACAAGGCGTTCGATAGTTGGGCTGACTCGGTAACGATCTCCCAGCGTTGCATTGAGAGTTTGCGCAACGTGGAGCGCCACCCCGGGGCCAACTAGCCCGAGAAGTTCAAAGGAACTCATCGGCAATCCCAGAGGCGTCATCGCACTGTCGGCAACTTCAGGCGAGGTGCCTTCATCTAGTGCATCCGTGATCTCTCCCATAAAGCGCATGAGAAGGCGATTGACGACAAAGGCAGGTGCATCTTTTACGATGACCATAGTCTTCTTAAGTTCCTTGCCGATAACGACCGCAGTGGCAGTAGTTGCATCGTCGGTATGTGGCGTCCGTGCAATTTCGAGAAGTGGCATCACAGCGACAGGATTAAAGAAGTGGAATCCGATGACTCGCTCGGGATTCTTCAAGTGATCTGACATCTTCGATACCGATAATGACGAGGTATTTGTGGCCAGGATGCACTCAGGGGAGATGATCGTCTCAAGTTCGCTGAAGAGCTTACGTTTGATCTCCATCTCTTCGAAGACTGCTTCAATGATGAAATCACATGGAGCAAAATCCTTGTTACTAGTGCTACCGGTGAGAATATTTTTTAGCCAGCCTGCCTCTTCAGCTCGCATTCGTTTCTTGGAGACCAAGGTATCGAGTTCATTATGGATCCAGGCTAAGCCCTTATCGACACGAGCTTGATCAAGATCGGTGATATGAACTGGAACTTTGAGGTTGCGCAGAATCAATAGCGCCAACTGAGAGGCCATCAAGCCTGCACCAACAACACCCACGCGAGTGACCTTTCTGGCGAGGGCTGGCTTTGGTGCACCTTCCACTTTCTTCTTACTCTTCTGGATCAAATTGAAGGCGTATATCGATGCTCGGAAGGGATCGTCCATTACTAACTCATTGAGCGCATCATCTTCAGCGGCAAAACCTGAATCACGTGTTGCCGTTCGCGATTGCGCCATCAACGCGAGGGCCAATCGTGGTGCATCAACTGGAGCTGCACCATACTTTCTCGCTTTTGCCGCACCGCCAATTTCAGCTGCTGATTGCCAGGCTCCATCATCTGTTAAGTAATTGGCCCGTTCGATTTTCTTCTTTCCAGAGAGTACCTCTGCGGCAAAGGCTAGGGATTTCTCGAGAAAATCAGCGGGAAGATAGACGGCATCGACAATTCCAAGTTCAAGCGCTTCAGGCGCCTTGAGCATCGTGTTGTTGTTGAGCGCATTGACCATGATGACCTTGGCTGCCTTTTCGGGGCCAATCAATTGCGGCAATAACGTTGCTCCGCCCCATCCTGGAACCAATCCAAGGAATACTTCTGGGAGGGCGACAAAAGCGGTGCTGGCAAGCGTTCGGTAATTACAGTGCAGGCCAATTTCTAGTCCGCCACCGAGGGCTAGCCCATTGATAAATGCGAAAGTAGGTTTGCCAGACTCGCCTAAGCGACGGAAGACATCGTGTCCTAATTTCCCAAAGGCTCGCGCTTGCGCACCATCTGTGACGCTAGCAACTCCACTGAGATCAGCGCCTGCTGCGAAGATAAATGGCTTTCCGGTTACGCCAATCGCATCTGCGCCAGAGGCGAGCGCGCTATCAATTGCGTTATTGAGCTCGGTTAAACCTTGAGGACCGATCGTGTTTGGTCGGTTGTAATCCAATCCATTATCCAAAGTGATGAGCGCAAGTTTTCCTGCGAAACCAAATGCGTGTAGATCTACTTCGCGGACTACTGCTTTTGTTACTACTTCTTCTGGAGTGGTAACGCTCACGATTATTTCCCACCCTTTCCAGTGAAGTGCGGGTTCTCCCAGATGATGGTGCCACCCATGCCTAATCCAATACACATCGTCGTAATTCCATATTGCACCTCAGGATGCTCCTCGAAACCACGGGCGAGATTGAGGATGAGGCGAATTCCTGAAGAGGCGAGTGGATGTCCGACGGCAATTGCACCGCCATAGATATTTACCCGCGGATCATCATCAGCGATACCGAAGTGATCTAAGAAGGCTAAGACTTGAATGGAGAAGGCTTCGTTTACCTCAAAGAGGCCGATTTGATCGATGGTCAGCCCCGCCTTGTCGAGAGCCTTGATGGTTGCCGGAACTGGACCGTAACCCATGATCTCGGGAGCAACTCCAGCAAAAGCGAAGGTGACTAACTTTGCTTTGGGTGTTAGTCCACGTTTTGTTGCTTCACGATCGCTCATGAGAAGGGCAGCAGTTGCACCATCATTTAACCCTGCTGCATTGCCAGGTGTTACTCGTCCCGCTGGTCGAAATGGAGTTTTTAACCCTGCTAAACCTTCCATCGTTGTGGTTGGTCGTGGTGGTTCGTCGACGGTAGCAACACCCCAACCTAATTCTGGTGAGCGAACAGCTACTGGAATTAAATCGCGTTGTATTTTTCCTGCTTGATATGCAGCAGCAGTCTTCATCTGTGAGTTGTAGGCGTAACGATCGGCACGCTCTTTGGTTAGATGTGGAAACTTGTCGTGGAGACGTTCCGCAGTTGCGCCCATAGAGAGCGCATCTTGATCCACCATCTTCTCTGCTAAGTAACGTGGATTGGGATTCATGAGATCGCCCATCGGGTGATTGCCCATATGTTCGACGCCGCCAGCTAATGCAATGTCATATGCGCCCATCGCAATACTTCCCGCGAGCGTGGTCACTGAGGTAAGTGCACCAGCGCACCAGCGATCGACTGAATATCCAGGAACAGATTGAGGGATGCCTGCAAGGAGAGATGCGCTCCGGCCGATGTTCATGCCTTGATCCCCATTTTGCGCCGCTGCAGCGATTGCGACATCGTCGATATCTTCTGGAGAAACTTTTTCATTACGTTCCAGGAGTCCTCGAATACAGCGAACCATGATGTCGTCGGCACGAGTGCCGGCATACAGGCTTCCCGCCTTACCAAAAGGGGTGCGGACAGCGTCAATGAGAACTACTGATGGTTGTGGTGATTCCGTGGAAGTCGTAGACATACGAGAAACCTTACCGGTCAGTAACCTTTTTCGACACCCAGCGGATCGGCCCGTGGTGCTCAATGTAGACCGTTTCGCCTACTGCATACTCGACCGGTCCCGCCACTCGGGCGAGCAGGGGAATTTGCTCGGAGGAACCTACTCCAGGGAGGGAGAGTTCCACCATCGCATCGTGTCCGTAGTACTTCACTCGCGAGACAGTCGCACGCTGGTAGGAGCCATTTTTGTCGGTGTCGTGAATACGAATCTCTTCAGGTCGAATGAGCAGCGCACCCAATTCACTGCGGGCATCAAATTGAGCGGGCTGGGGGTGCAGAACCGACACGACAGTTCCATCGGGCCGTCGCTGAGCTGATATCTGCACAATGTCACCAGTGCTTTGAGCCATCTCGGCAGATTGTGGTCCCATATAAATGGATTGGGGAGTGCCTGATTGCACGATTGTTCCATGACTCATCAAAGCGATTATGTCTGCTGATACAAGTGCCTCTTCACGATCATGAGTAACCATGAGTGAAGTTGTCTTACTCTTTTTAAGAAGTGCAATTACCTCTTCGCTGACATCCACCCTGAGCGCGTAGTCGAGATTGGAGAATGGCTCATCAAGAAGAACGATTGCAGGTTGGATTGCCAAGGCACGTGCGAGAGCAACTCGTGTTTGCTGACCGCCACTTAACTGGTGAGGTTTGCGATCGATAAGCTTAATAAGCCCCACGAGATCTAGCATCTCTCGAATTCTCTCGTTTCGTTCGCTATTTTTTATCTTTCTACTGCCTGCGCTCAGTCCAAAACCAACATTTTCGCCAACGGTGAGATGTGGAAAAAGGCCAGCCTCTTGCGGTAGATATCCCACATTTCGTTTATGAGCGGGAAGTACCAACGATGAGACGCTGACCAATTTTTTATCAAAACGGATTGCCCCAGAATTCGGCGTAACTAATCCAGCAATCGCGCGGAGCAGGGTCGTCTTCCCACATCCAGACGGGCCAAGTATTGCCGCAAAATCCCCAGACTTCACATTTAGCGAAAGGCTACTTAAAGCTGGGGTCGAGCCAAAGGTCACAGAGAGCTCAGAGAGTTCAAGTGACGTCATGAAATCTCACCTCGATTACTGTTTTGTCTATCCGGGCGACTAATCAAAAAAGCAGGGATTGCCGCGAAGATTACCAAAAGCAGTGCATAGGGTGCTGCCTCACTAAATCTGAAAATATTTGCGCTACTCCAAATCTCCGTTGCAAGAGTTTCAAATCCAGTCGGACGTAACATCAGAGTCGCCGGAAGCTCTTTCATCGCCGAGAGAAATATGAGCAAAGCTCCAGAGAGAATTCCAGGCAAAGCTAGAGGAAGAGTGACTCTAAAAAACGTCTCGCGCTTATTTTTTCCCAAAGTGGAAGAGATTTCCTCCAGATTCTTGGGAACTCGAGAGATTGAGGAAGAAATGAATCCAACTGATCGGGCGAGGAAGAGGATCGAGTAGGCAATCGCGAGGAGGATGAGAGTTTGATAGATAAATGAAAATTGAGCGCCAAAAGAGACTAGTGCCAATCCCATAACTATTCCTGGAAGAGCATGCACCAAAAATACGCCCCACTCAGCAAATTTACCCAGCCGAGATCCCGTCAGCGATAACAAAGCAAGAGGAATCGAAATTGCAATTGCAAGTACCGCACCTATTGCTGAGACTACAATTGTCGAACTCGTCACATTAAATAGATTTGATAAATCTAACGCTCTCTCGCGTGTAACGAAACGCTGAATCAGTAGTGACATAGGCAGTAGGAGTGCGACCAGAATGTAAGCAACAATGAGAGTTGAAGCGAGGATCCGGACTCTTCTCTGTGTGTACTTCTTTCCTGCCTTAGTTATGGAGGATGAAGTTATTGTGTGGTAGCTCTCATTACGCCAGAGATTTTCACGAAAAATTACGAGCGCAGAGAGGATGAGAAGAATTATTGCGAGGACAGCAGCGCTGGAACGGTCATAACTTCCTTGATAGGTATTTTGAATTGCTCGAGTAAGAGTGTCTACGCCAAGAAGTGAAACGGCACCAAAATCAGAGAGTACGTAGAGGGTAACGAGAAGCGAACCAGCGAGGATGGTATTTCTGATCTGTGGAAAGATGACTCTCGTAAAAAGTCGAAGCGGATTATCACCCAAAGTCTGCGCTACCTCTAACTGTGCCAGATCTATCCGAGAAAATGCAGAAAAAGTGGCGAGGATTATGTAAGGAGTAGTCGCCAACGTGAGAACAATGAGTGCAGAAAAGTACCCACGAGGCAAGGCTTCTAGAGAGAGCCAGCAGTAGGCATAGATGTAACTAGGTATTGCGATGGGAATCATGACGAGAGCTCGAAATAGATTATTACGGGGTATTTTCACGTTATGCAACGTCCAAGCAAGGGTTAGTCCAAGAACCGTGGCAAAGAGTGAAACCAAAGTTGCAAGAGAGATTGTTGTGAAAATTATCTCAGCAGTTTTAGCGCGAAAAATCAGAAGCGTGAGAGTCTCTACATCGCTTCGTTTGGCTAGTCGAAATAGGTAGAAGATGGGAAGAGCTACGAATGCCAGCGCGACAACTCCCGCAAGGAGCAGAAGTGTCGACGGACGATTATCTCGGTTGGATTCCCGAAGATTTCTCGGCAATTTCTCGTTGGTATCAAGCATGGTCTAGAGCAGTCCTATTTTGAGCAGAAGTTTTTGGGTTCTCTGAAGATCTGCTAGCTCGGATAGATCTACTTTGGGTGCGCCAATCGAGCTCCATTGCGGAACTCCCTCAGGGGAGAGTTCAGGATATTCAAGTGAAAATTCATGGGTGTCACTCACGAATTTCTCTTGGATCGCTTTTGAGAGAAGGAATTCGATGAATCGCTTCGCTCCATTTTGATTCTTCGAACTTTTCAGGATTCCAGCACCCGAAACATTGAGCAGGTTTCCAATATCACCGGTTGTGAAAAAGTGATTCTGTACTTTTATTTCACGACCCAATTCAGAAGCTACTTCCCATAAGTAATAGTGGTTGACCAACCCTGCATCAATCTCACCTGAATCGATTGCTTCAACAATCAAACTGTTCTTCTCATAGAGCTTTGGTTCATTTTTGATTATGGCTTCCAACCACTCTTGTGTTGCCGGTTCGCCCTGACTTTGAATCATGGCGGTTACAAAAGCTTGGAACGACGAGTTAGTGGGTGCAATTCCCACTCTTCCCTTCCACTCTGGCCGCACGAGATCGGCAACTGATCCAGGTAGCGAACTCACTCGAGTGGGGGAATATGCGAAGACTCGAGCTCGACCGGTGATGCCGACCCAATCTTCTTCCCTCGAGATGAATTCCTTCGGAGTTTGGTTGAGAGTTTCTCCTTCAAGGGGAGCGAGCAATTCAGCGCCCGAGAGCGCACCGAGGGCACCTGCATCTTGTGAGAGGAAGAGATCGGCAGGTGAGTTAGCTCCCTCTTCTAAGAGTTGAGCTGCAAGGGCAGCTGAATCGCCAAAGCGAGTTTCAACCTGAATTCCAGTTTCAGCAGTGAATGCCTCTATGAACGGGGCTATCAACTCTTCGCTCCGACCTGAATAGAGGGTGATTGGAGCGGTCGATTTCTCCGCCTCAGGAGTGGCAGCGCAGGAGGTGAGAGCGCCCATGAGCATGAGCAGAGCCGCGGCGGTAAGACCTTTTCGGTGTCGATATCGGTTTTCACTAGGTGTTGAATCAGTCATGGCAACACCATAAAAGAGAGGGAGGGAATTACGCAACTATTTTGTTGCGTAATTCATGAGAGATCGCTCACCCCTCCTCAGCCCCCTCAGCCTCCTCAGCCTTTGATTCCGCGCTCAATTGAAGGGGGGTAGTCGCTCTCTCAATCGCGAGGAGGAGTCCGGCGGTATGGGAGATCTGCCAGGGGCGAGCTCCGCAGGAGGCAAGGAAGTCGACAACATCTGATTCGCTCCGGCCTTCTTCAGGGGGCTCTTGCCAGCAAAATCGGCGGAGGGTGTCAGGGGAGAGGAGATTCTCTGCCGGAAGATCCAGTTCGACGGCGCAATCGCTGAGCGCTTTTCGAGCATGAGTCAATCGGGCATATGCAAGGGGAGATCGTTCTCTCCAGATTCGCATATGTGCCGGCGGTCCATCTGAGGCGGCAGGGCGTGCAACTGTTGGATGCGCGCGTGCTGCTTCTAGCGCGCTCCACCAAAGATGGGCATCTCGCTTGAGAGCTGAGAATGCTTTCACCTGCAGAAGAGTCGAAGGCGGCTTGAGTGCAACATTGACCAACGCTCGATCATTAAGGATTCGTCCAGCAGCGATATCACGCTCCTGCGCAATCGCATCACGCACCCGCCACATCTCGCGCACGATGGCAAGTTGTTCTGGTTTCTTTACTTGATGTATTCCTGACGTTCTACGCCATGGCTCTCGGCGCGGAGCAGAGGGGGGAGCGTTAAGAGCTGCAGTTGATTCCTGGAGCGCCCACTCGAGTTTCTCCTTCTCGCGCAAGACTCTGACAATTTCATCTTTGAGATCGAGCAATACATCGACATCGAGAGCTGCATAGATCAACCAATCATGTTGGAGTGGTCGTTGTGACCAATCCACGGCAGAGTGCTCTTTAGTTAGTCGAATATTTAATAACGATTCAGTGAGAGCGCCGAGTCCAACTCGAGGAAAACCTGCAATCCTTCCGGCAAGCTCGGTATCAAAGAGCGATGTTGGCTCAATCCCGACCGCACGCAAACAGGGCAGGTCTTGCGAACTTGCGTGGATGACCACTTGGCAGCTGCGAATTACATCATTGAGGTCAGAAAAAACATCACGGGGATCACTTCCCGAGAATGCGATGGGATCAATGAGGTGGAGCCCACCACCACGTCGAAATATTTGAATTAAATATGCCCGCTGCGAATACTTGTATCCAGAAGCGCGTTCGGCATCAAGTGCGATATCACCTTCACCATGATGCAGTTGCGAAACTGCGCTCTTTACTCCTTCGAGAGTGTGGATGATTTCAGGAAGAGGAGTACGAGGTGCGGCTAGGAGAGGGATGCGCTCCTGCTCGTCTTCGAGATCTTCTTCAATTGGCTCCATGCACATCAATACACATCCATAAACTATGGCTTATTTGTTCTTGCTCTTGCTACTTCGTCGGACCATTGTGGAGAGGCCATCCCCGCGAGAGATGGGTGGCAAGCCAGCGCAGTGGGCAAGTAGTTCGGTCCACCGTTCGAGGTGATCAATCACCTCGGGAACGCTCTGGGCAATAGGAGTCCACGAGGCGCGAATCTCCAGTTCAGTGAGCGCACCTCGCTCTGCAAGTTCACCAAATGATGAACTAAGCGCAAGAGTTACCGTGCCACTTAAACCGGTAGCCGAAAGACCTGATATCGACTCTTCAAACCATGACCACCCCACTTGAGGTAAGAGCGGGTCTGATCCCATCTCCTGTTCGATATCTGCTTTGATGAAAGTAACTGCACGTAAATCTCCACCCCATGTTTCTTGGCCCCCAGGTTCATGGAGCAAGACGAAGCGTCCATTGGCTACTTCATGATCTCCATCAAAACATTCGGCAGTGAGCGCGAAACCAATAGTGGCGAGTTTTGCCGGAGCGGGAATCTCTTCACACTCAATCTCGGGGCGGGGACGGAAAGCGCGAAGCTCACTGAGCAATTCATCGACATCACCGATGAAGCCACTATTCCTACTCATATATATAAGGGTAAAGAGCGCTATCCCATGAGTCGGGAGGCGCGCTCGTATAACTCGAAGGTTGTTCCATTGACCTCTTCACGAGATGCGAGAGACATTTTTGCAAGAAGTAGAGTCTCATCGAGAAAGTGGCCGTCACCATCTGCGCGAGTTCGTGTGAGATAAAAAGAGTCGAGAGATTCATCTGTGAGTAGATGATGGATTAGCGTGACCCCACCTTCACAGAGAATCGCCCCTGTTATCCCCTCGCAAATCTCATCAATGAACGCACCTGGACTCAAACCTGTGGATCGACGATAGATAAAAAGTGGGCGTGGAGTTTTGCCATACGGCTCACTCTCTGCAGTGCGCGAACCCACCACCAGCGCCCCCACCTCGGGGGATTGACGGAGGGCGAGAAAGCGAGCCCGATCCTCTCCAGTAGAGATACCGCGACTGACTCCACCTAGGGTGCTAGCGCCATTTGACCCCACGACAAGGCAGGCAAGGACCCTGGGGAGTGAAGGCGGCGCTTCCATAGCGATAAGAGTAGGTCAGCGCTGGGAGCGGGTGATTTGCTGAGAATTTGACGGAAATAGCGCCCTTCCTGCCAGAGGAGCGGCGTTGAAGTTGAGCGCCGGATGTGAGGCTGGTTAGCCTTGAGGTCATGACGACCCTCCGCGTCTGCCGCTCAAGCCTAGGGCTAATCGCCCTTGCCCTTGCTGTGGTGGCCTCACTGGCTAGCGCCCTACCAAGCCAGGCGGCGCCACGCCCGAGCGCACGCCTTCTTGAGGTGCAGGCGCGCGTGATCGACTTACAGAATCAGGCTGCTTCGGCTGCCGAAGGGGCTCAAGAGGCAAAGGTTCGCCTAGCGCAACTCAATCAAACTCTCGCTGGAGTCCAAGAGAAAGCTGCCCGACAGCGGGGCGAGTTGGAGGAGATTCGCAAATCTCTCGGTTCAATCGCGCTTGAGCAATACAAGAGCTCTGGACTCGGTCAATCCTTACAACTTCTCTTCTCCTCCGATCCCACCGCATACCTAGCATCAGCTGGAGATCTAGATTCACTCACTCGTCGCCGCTCAGTTGAGTTACGTCGCTACGAATCTGCTACCCAAAAACTCCGGCAGACCACGATGCTTGTCAGCGACAAAGCAAAGCTTGTTCGTGCTACTCAACAGAAACTTGAGGCACAGGCACGTGCTGCAAATGCCAAACTTGCCGAGGCCGAGAAGATTCTCAAATCATTGAAAGCATCTGAGCGCAAAGCGTTATTAGCAGCGCAACGACGGTCGGAGGCAAAAGATCTCGCCTCATCACGTGCCACCGCAAAGAATCTACGTAATACCTCAGGTCGTGCCGGTGTTGCACTTCGTTATGCGTTGGCACAAATTGGAGATCGATATGTATTTGGTGCCGCCGGGATGCAAACCTGGGATTGTTCGGGATTGACTATGCGCGCCTTTGCAGCGGCAGGAGTTTCGCTGCCACATTCATCGCGAGCGCAATTTAGATATGGAAAAAAGATTCCACGTTCCCAACTTCGCCCCGGGGACTTGGTTTTTTTTAAAGTCCCCATCAGTCACGTTGGCATTTATGTGGGGAATGGAAAGATGGTCCACGCGCCTCGCCCCGGCTATCGGGTGAAAATCGCCCCAATAAATCAGATGCGGTATGTCGGAGCTGTACGTTTATAGCGTGGAAAAGATACTTTTTGTTACAAATGATTTCCCTCCACAAAGTGGTGGTATCGAAACATTTATTGAAGGACTAATCAGGCAACTACCTAAAGGAACAGTGGTAGTGCATGCCTCGACTCGAGGCGATATCGAGCTGCAAGAGAATTATGATCGGCAAATCTTCGATGAGCTTGAGGTAATAGTGGTCCGAGATCGACAACGAATTCTTCTGCCCACTCCGGGATTGCTCACTCGAGTAGCGGGAACCATTCATGCTCACTCAATCAAGAGCGTTGTCTTCGGCGCAAGCGTTCCTTTGGGGCTCTTAGCCCCAGCTTTACGAAAACGTGGCGTGCAGAAGATGGTTGCCATCACTCATGGACATGAAGTCTGGTGGTCGAAATTGCCACTCTTCTCTCATATGCTGCGAGTAGTTGGGAGAAACGTTGACCACCTCACCTATCTTGGATCGTTTACGGAACGAGCAATCAGTCGCGCCTTAGATCAAAGTGATCGGAAGAAGTTGACACATCTGCCTCCTGGAGTGGATATCGATAGGTTCCATCCTGGACCTAAGGTGCACCAGATCCTCGAGCGTTACGGTTTAGCGAATAAGTCGCTGATTTTATCTGTGGGTCGATTAGTGCAACGGAAAGGTCACGACGTTTTGATCGAGGCGATGGCGCTTATTCGAGAGAAACATCCTCATGCTCACTTGGTGATTGCAGGGGCGGGAAATTACCGGAAGAAACTTGAAAAGTTGGCTAAAGAATCAGGAGCGAACTCTGCAATTACTTTTCTTGGTCGTACTCCATACGATGAATTACCTGGCCTCTTCCGTAGCGCTGACATTTTTGCATCTCCCACTCGAGAGAGATTTGGCGGTCTGGAAGTCGAGGGATTGGGAATTGTTTTCTTAGAGGCAAGCGCCTCTGGATTACCAGTCATTGCCGGAGATTCCGGGGGTTCACCTGATGCTGTCCAAGAGGGAAGGAGTGCACTTGTCGTTGATGGCCGCGATGTTCAGGAGGTGGCTAGCGCCCTCGATCAACTCCTCTCCAATCCAACCCATGCTCAAGAGATGGGCGCACGGGGGCGGAATTGGATGGAAACTCAGTGGAGTTGGCAAGTAATCGGCCAACGTTTTCGCGCACTACTTGAGTTGAACTAGTCCTAGAGATAACGCGCGAACAACTGCAGATGTGCGGTTATCGCACTCTAGCTTCCGGTAGATACTTGAAAGGTGCGTTTTAACAGTGGGCAAACTGATGAATAGAGATTTACTGATTGCATCAAGTTCTGCCCCGGAACTGAGCCGCTCCAGAATCTCCAACTCGCGTGGCGTGAGTTTTGGTTTCTCTCGCTCGCGCTTAATTGCATCGGCTAAACCTTCTGCGGTAAAACTCTTTGGGGCCTTGATTGCGACATCAATCGCAGAAATCAGCGTAGTAATAGGAGCCGATTTGTGAATCAGAGCATTGGCGCCTGATTCGGCAGCAGAGATTAAAAATTCTGGGCTATTTTCTACGGTAAGTATGACTATTGCCAGAGAGGGCTTGATTTTTCGCGCCCAACTAATCATCTCAAAACTTAGACCGTCAGGCAGATGTAGATCGGTAATGAGGACATCGGGATTGACCTTGGCAAGTTGCCCACGCCCTTCGCCACAAGTGGCAGCTTCGAAAATCTTATTGAATCCATGCGCTTCAAGCGCTCGCATTAATCCTTGACGGACAACAGGGTGGTCTTCGACGATGAGAAGTCCATTTTCACGATAAACCTCGGTTTTCATCAGGGAATCCGGATTTCGTAGGAGTTCACATCACCAGAACGCTCATAAGTGATGGTTCCATTGATTGATGCAATTCGTTCGTGGATAGTTGTGATGCCGAAGTGATAATCGTTTTTCACGTCGCCATTAAAAGCATCGTTGACAATTCCATCGTCGATAATTGTGATTTTCAATTCGGTGCTGGTTGAATCTTCGTTCATTGTGATACGTCGTGCACCTGAATGCGAGAGGATATTGATAAGTATCTCCCGCACCACACGGTAAAGCTCGAGTTCCAATCGATCCTCAATTCGCAGTTCTGAACGTATTAAGTTAGTTATCGAAACTGGGTGTAAGGAGCGCAGTTCGGAGCAGAGATGATCAAGGAGCGTGCCAAATGGCAAGTCGCTATTTCGAAGTGCACCGAGTTCATCACGAAGCATCAAAGTCACTAGCGAAATACGTGCCCGGATGGCAATCAAGGATTCGCGCGCGTCACCCATCGCAGAGAGGGCGATAGCCTCATCACAGGCATAACCCAGGGCAGCGATCTCTTGAGAGACGGTGTCATGCAGATCGCGAGCGACTTTTAGCCGCTCGCTCGTATCAGTCGTAGAGCTTCTCAATCTCGACGGCAAACTCTTTGGCGACTACGTGACGTTTCACAGAGAGTTTTGCAGTGAGGTGTCCACCAGCGATAGTGAAATCCACCGGCAATATTGTGAATTTACGAATCGATTCTGCCTTGCTCACAGCCTTATTTGCCTCATCGACAGCTGTTTGAATCACAGCGATCAGAGCAGAGTCTTTGGCAAGGTCCTCAATTGCAGCGCCACCTTTGTTATTGGCAGCTGCCCAAACTTTCACAGCGTCTTGGTCAAGCGTGACAAGCGCTGCGATATATGGCTTGTTATCACCGACAACCATGCATTGGCTGACGAGTGGATGCGAGCGAAGTCGATCCTCTAGGACCGCCGGGGCAACGTTCTTGCCACCAGAAGTGACAATCAATTCCTTCTTTCGACCGACGATGTAGAGGAAGCCATTCTCATCGAGTCGACCTAGGTCACCGGAACGGAAATAACCATCAGAGGTGAAGACCTCCTTGTTCGCAGCATCGTTCTGCCAGTAGCCATTCATCACAATTGGACCTTTGATGAGAACTTCACCATCATCATCAATCTTGATGGTGGTTCCCGGAATGGGTCGCCCAACGGAACCAATTTTTACCGAAGAGGTGAGATTGAGCGTTGCTCCAGCGGTAGTTTCTGTTAATCCATAGCCTTCGAGCACCCGTACTCCAGCGCCACGGAAGAAGTGACCAAGGCGTTCGCCAAGGGGCGCACCGCCAGAGATTGCAGCATCGACGTTTCCGCCCATGACATGGCGAATCTTGCTGTAGACCAACTTGTCAAAGAGCGCATGTTTGACTCGCAAACCTGGAGAGATGTGGCCATTTTGCATTCCTTCGCTGTAAGCAATGGCAATCGCTGCAGCCTTACGGAAGATTTTTCCTTTACCTGCTGCATCAGCCTTCGCCTCTGCGCTGTTATAGATTTTTTCGAAGATTCGAGGCACAGAGAGAACGAAGTTTGGTTTGAAACTTGCGAGATCACCAAGTAATCGCCCAACCGGATCGCTGCAATGAGCCAGATGTAATCCAGCGCGAATCGCGCCGATTTCGATCATGCGTCCGAAGACGTGCGCGAGTGGGAGAAAAAGGAGAGTGGATCCACCAGGGCGCAAGAAGAGATCAGATGCACCTTCGACGACGTTGCCACACTCAGCGAGGAAGTTTGCGTGTGTCAACTGAACGCCCTTGGGTTTACCGGTCGTTCCGGAGGTGTAGATGAGAGTTGCAAGCGTCTCTGGCTTAAGGGTATTGCGTCGCTGCGTTACCTGATCATCAGAGATACTACTTCCACTCTGTGATAGATGCGCTAACGCATCTTCAGTGATGATCCAGACGTTGTCGAGATTTTTGGTCCGCACAGATTCCACGAGCGCAGCATGCGCAGGTGTCTCCACGACCATTCCCACGGCGCCGGAGTCTTGCAAAATCCATTCAATCTGCTCTGCAGAGGAGGTTTCGTAGACAGGTACGACCACTCCACCAGCAAACCAAATGGCAAAATCCATGATGGTCCACTCGTAACGGGTGCGCGAAAGCAACCCGACGCGATCGCCGCTCTTTATTCCGGCGGCAATCAAACCTTTCGCTACAGCGCGAACTTCAGCTTCGAGGGTGCGAGCGCTGACAGGTTGCCATCCTTCGCCAACTGGGCGAGAGAGCATGGTCCGCTCTGGTTCGAAGTGGGCCCTATTAATAAGTAAGTCGGTGAGATTTCCCTCGGTAGCCGGAGGTACGAGGGCGGGTACAGAAACCTCTTTCATTGCGCGCTCCTTCTGGTGAAGGGTAGAGGCTAGCCCAAGCACCCACTTCTGGAGAAGGGTAGCCTTCAGGCTATGAGTGAAACGAAATCAACCATCATCATTGACGCCCCGTTATCCCAGGTAGCGGAGGCAATTGCCTCAGTGGGCACATATCCAAGCTGGTCTAGCTCGATGAAAGCGGTCAAGGTCCTCGAGGGCGATGCAATCAAGCCAACTAAGGTCGAAATGTCCCTTGTCTCTGGCGCGCTCCGCGACGAAGCAACCTTGACCTTCGACTGGAGTAATTTCCCCGCCTCTCTCACCTTCACCTTGGAGAGCGCCGATTTACTCACCGCGATGGACGGTAAACAAGAACTTAAGAGCATCGGCGATGAGACTGAAGTCAGTTATTCGCTCACCGTTGCGCTCTCGATGCCTGTCCCCGACATGATGCGTCAGAAAGCAGAGAAAGCAGTTGTCGATCAAACGTTGAAAGAACTCAAAGCGCAGCTCGAGAATTAAAGAATAACTGAGCAAGGGAAGCGCACATATGTCTTTGGCAATCGGCATCGATGTTGGCGGTACCAAATTACTTGGTGGCGTCGTTGATGACGAGGGACGAGTGATTGCTCGGTTGCGACGCGAGACGCCTCGTGAGGGCGGTAAAGCCCTAACCCACTTAGTAGCAGAGTTGGTCAATCAATTACAGAGAGATGTGCAGGAAGAAATCTCGAACATTGGACTCTCTGCCGCGGGCTTCGTCTCGGCCGATCGTGAGCGGATGTTAGCTGCGACCAATATTGCTGGTTGGACGGGAGTAAATCTCGCAGAAGAACTGGAGCCGCTCATTGGCTCTCGCATCATTGTCGAGAACGATGCGAACGCAGCATGTTGGGGTGAATACCGTTATGGCGCGGGACGAAACTCACGGAACATGATTTTTTTCATTTTAGGAACGGGCATGGGTGGCGCATTGATTGTCGATGGCCAACTCTTTCGAGGTGCTCATGGCACAGCAGCTGAGTTTGGCCACATGCGAGTAAACGCAAATGGACCGCTCTGTGGCTGTGGAGCTCGCGGCTGTTTTGAACAATATTGCGCCGGCCCAGCATTGATGCGCCATGTCGAAGAGGCAATAGCAGCAGCTCCAGAACGTGCCTTTGAGTTATTGAGATACGGTGATGGCACGCTCGAAGGTTTAACTGGACACCATGTGAGCGCAGCAGCACAAGCGGGAGATCGCATCGCTACTACCGCCTTTAAACTTACTGGCGAATGGCTTGGTTTCGGCTTAGCGTCATTGGTTGTTATCTTGGATCCTGATCTGATTGTTTTAGGAGGCGGAGTGTCTGAGGCCGGAGAGATTCTTGCCGCTCCCGCGCGCGAATCACTTGCCCGTAACGCTTCGTTCTCAGGCCACTCGTTACCGAATATCGTCACTGCTCAAATGGGAAATGATGCGGGCCTAGTGGGCGTTGCAGATTTGGCGCGTGGCTGATGCCCTATCGATTGCTTAAATCTTTTCTCACCCCAATACTCCTGCTCCTCTTTCGCCCAAAGGTGCGCGGTCTTGATTCGATACCTAACTCAGGGCCAGTGATCATCGCCTCGAATCACCTTTCCTTTAGCGATTCGATCTTTATGCCTTTAGTTGTTTCGCGGAAGGTGACCTTTCTTGCCAAGCAGGAGTACTTCACGCAGCCTGGGCTTAAAGGATGGATTAAGAAGTTAACTTTTATCGCCCTGGGTCAAGTGCCGGTCGATCGTTCCGGTGGTCGTGCCAGTGAAGCAGCGGTGCGAACTGGCATTGATTTACTTGCAAAGGGTGAGTGCATTGGTATTTATCCAGAAGGCACCCGCTCTCCGGATGGTCGCTTGTATCGAGGTCGAACAGGTATCGCACGGTTAGCGATTGAATCTGGTGCAACGGTGGTTCCAGTGGCGATGATCAACACAGAGAAGATTCAGCCAACTGGGAAGGTAATTCCAAAGATTATGCGAGTGGGCGTTTACTTCGGTAAGCCAATGAACTTTAAGGATGCTGGTGACCCTAGCGATCCATTTGTCTTACGCGGAATTACCGATTCCATTATGAAAGAGATTCAATCGATGAGTGGTCAGGAATATGTTGATATTTACGCTACTCGGGCAAAGGAACTACTTCAAAAGGGTGAAGAGATAGACGAAGAGAGCGAGTAGCTCGTAATCATTAAATTTGAATCAAAATTAGTACGCCAAGAATGATCATCACTATCCCACCAACGATACGTAGGAAAATAATTCGCGAGAGGTTGGTCGCCAGCCAATTCCGCGCCGTACCAGCGAGCAAACCCCAGGTGCCATCACAGAAGAAAGCCAAGAGGGCAAAAATCGCACCTAAAAGAATCAGTTGCATCACCACGTTGCCGCTACCACGGTCGATGAATTGTGGAGTGACGGCGGCATTGAAGACGATTCCCTTGGGGTTAAGGATTCCCACGACGAACCCATCGCGGATTATCCGGATAGCGCTCGGAGCCCCCGATGAACCCTCTTCTAGCATTTGGTTTGAATGCTCATTCCGTTTTCTGATTGCATCTACTCCCAAATAGATGAGGTAGAGACCGCCAGCCCATTGCACTCCAGCATAAATCAGATCGGAGCTCTGAATGATGGGCCCTATACCCAAGGCAACCAGCAGCGACATCGCAAAAAATCCCGTGGCATTCCCCAGCACAGTGAGCACTGCGACTTTTCGACCCCAGGCGATGGCGCGAGCGATAGTGAAAAGCACAGATGGCCCTGGCGCCAGAATGATAGCTAGCGAAACGATGATGTACTCACCGATTTTCGAGGGGATGGGGATTCCTAGGATCACCTCGAGAGCCTAACAAAAAATTTTATGAGGTATGAAAAAAGGGCGAGGATTTCTCCCCGCCCTTTTCTAGCAATTGCTTACGGTTATCGCTTCCGCATTGCGTGAAGAATGTGGTAGCCCAAGATTGCAACTAGCGTTGCATTGATGATTCCATTAAATGTGTAATCGCCAATCTTGAATGAAACATCAGCGATACCAATGATCAGCGAAGAACCAGCAACTATAAGGTTAGTTGAGTTACTGAGGTCAACTTTGGACTCAATCCAAATCTTCGCTCCGAGCATTCCAATCATTCCAAAGAGCGCAACGCTTGCGCCTCCGAGTACTCCTACAGGAGTAGCGCTGAGTACCGCACCAAACTTTGGACAGAGTGCTAGGAGTATCGCTCCCACAGCAGCGATGTAATAAGCAATAGTGGAGTACACCTTTGTCGCCGCCATTACTCCGATATTTTCTGCGTAAGTGGTAGTTCCAGAACCGCCACCTGCACCGGCAAGTGTTGTTGCAAGTCCATCACCCATAAGCGCATTACCCATTTGGTCATCAAGGTTCTTTCCGGTCATTGCAGCTACGGCCTTTACGTGGCCGACATTCTCTGCAATCAAGACCAGTACAACTGGAATGAAGAGCAAAATCGCACTCATAGTGAAAGTTGGAGAGGTGAAAGTGGGTAGCGCAATCCACTTCGCATCAGAGATTGGTTTGGTATCAACATCGCCACGAACTAGCGCAACGACATAACCAATAACAATTCCTAAGAAGATGCTGATTCGACCAAGGAATCCACGCGAGACCGCCGCGATCACTCCAATTGCAAGAAGGGTAATGATTCCAAGGAGCGGACCTTGAGCTTGGAGTTGACCTGCACCGGGGCCGGTTCCACTCCATGCTTTGTTGTAAGCAACGCTCGCTAAATTAAAGCCAATCACCATCACAATGGTTCCGGTAACGGCTGGAGGCAACAACCAGTTGATCCACGAGGCGCCCACTGCTTTCACCACTAAACCAACAAGCACAAGGAGAATTCCGGTTGCCACCACGCCACCAAGAGCGGCTGCAGCGCCACCCTGACCAGCTGTGGCTGCTGCGATTGGCCCCAAGAATGCAAAAGAGGATCCGAGATAGCTAGGGACTCGATTCTGAGTGATTATGAGGAAGAGGATCGTTCCAATTCCTGAGAAGAAGAGGGTGGTTGCTGGAGGCAATCCGGTAAGAACCGGAACCAAGAAGGTTGCGCCGAACATCGCGGCGATATGTTGGAAGCCAATACCAATGGTGCGCGGCCACGAGAGGCGCTCATCGGGGGCGACTACATCGCCGCCAGAGTGGACTTTCCAGGTGAAGAGTGAAGCCATAGTGGGAGATTCCTTCCATTTGTCCGTTCCGCCCTCAACGAGGAACGGGGCAAGCCATGTGTGCTGGCTCACTAAGTAAAAAGGGTAAGGCCCTCGACCTGGGTAAATGGGCAGATGGGAGGAGGGCGCGCCGAAGAAGTTGAGAACTTGCCCGCAGGAGTGGCAGCGGGTTAGATATGGCGGGTCGATGTATCGGTTCGATGTATCGAGAAATCATGAGTCCGAGTGGAGAGGGGTAGAGGTGGCGCTGCGAAGTCAACCGTTGGAGTTCACCCTACTCGGTCTCCTCGCGGGCGGGCCGCTCCATGGGTATGAATTGCGCAAGCGATCGCTCACCATCCTTGGCCCCTTCCGTGCGCTCTCCTTTGGCTCCTTATATCCCTTACTCAAAAGGATGGCTGACGGTGAGGTAATCGAAGTCATCGAGAGCGAGAGCGGCAAATCGCGGCGAACCCGCATCGCCTATCAGATCACAAAAAAGGGTCTGCTTCGTTTTCAAGAGCTCACCGAAACTCTTGATGCCACTGAGGATGAGGCCTTTGGTGTGCACTTTGCATTCTTTGGCCCCACCTCACATACCAATCGGGTACGAATTCTCGAAGCGCGTAGACGTCGTCTTCGCGAGAAGGCAGATCTACTTCGCCACGAATTAGAGCGCTCGCCGATTGGACTAGATAAGTACTTCATTGAGTGGCGCCGTCACTCACTTGATTCAGCTGAGCGGGAAATCGCTTGGCTCGATGAAATGATCAAAGCAGAGAGGAAATCCCAGTGAGCAAGATCCGAGTAGCAATCGTTGGTGTAGGAAACTGCGCCAATTCTCTTGTACAAGGTGTGACCTATTACAAGGATGCTGCTGTCGACCAGGAAATTCCCGGTTTGATGCACGCAGTCATCGGTGGATATCACATCAGCGATATCGAGTTTGTCGCTGCATATGATGTCGACGCTAAGAAGGTTGGCCTTGATCTTGCCGATGCGATGTGGGCTAGCGAGAACAACACCATCAAGTTCTGCAATGTTGCTAAGACAGGTGTCATCGTCGAACGCGGCACCACTCTTGATGGAATGGGACGTTACTACAAAGAGACCATCAAAGAGTCCGATGCACAGCCAGTCGACATGGTCCCATCTCTCAAAGAGAAGAAGGTCGATGTTCTGATTTGCTATCTACCCGTTGGATCTGAAGAGGCAACTCGTTTCTACGCTCAAGCAGCGATTGATGCGCACTGTGCCTTTATCAATGCACTTCCGGTGTTTATCGCCTCTGATCCAGTCTGGGCAAAGAAATTTAGCGATGCAAAGGTGCCAATTGTTGGAGATGACATCAAGAGCCAAGTGGGTGCGACTATCACCCACCGAATCCTCGCCAAACTCTTCCAAGATCGCGGCGTCCATCTTGATCGTACGTTGCAATTAAATGTCGGTGGAAATATGGATTTTAAAAATATGCTCGAGCGCGACCGTCTAGAGTCGAAAAAGATTTCTAAGACGCAGTCGGTGACCTCACAGCTCGACCACGACATGGGCGAAGGGAATGTACATATCGGACCCTCCGATTATGTTTCCTGGCTCGATGATCGAAAGTGGGCTTATGTACGCCTTGAGGGACGGGCTTTTGGCGATGTGCCACTCAATCTTGAATACAAGCTTGAAGTCTGGGATTCGCCGAACTCGGCAGGAGTCATCATTGATGCGTTGCGATGCGCGAAGATCGGTCTTGATCGGGGAATCGGTGGACCACTTCTCTCACCTTCAAGTTATTTTATGAAGTCACCTCCTGAGCAATATTCTGACGAGGCCGCTCGTAATCGGACCGAAGAATTCATCGCTGGAACTATCGAAAGATAAGCGAGAAGATTCATATGTCGACCTCTGATATCTCTATCTCCAGAGACCAAGGCGTTCTCGCGCTTGGACTCAATCGTCCGCAGAAGCTAAATTCCATTACCCGAGAGATGTATGCCACCCTTGCACGCGAAATCAACGGCGCCAACGGCGACGATGAAATTGGCAGCGTTCTGATTTATGGCGAGGGCGATGACTTCACCTCAGGTAATGATCTCAATGATTTCCTCGAGCACCCACCGACTGGAGATGAATCACCAGTCTGGCATTTTCTTACGGCGATTCGAGATTTCTCCAAGCCATTAGTAGCGGCAATTAGCGGGCGCGCAGTTGGTGTAGGCGTCACGATGCTCTTTCATTGCGATTATGTAATTGCAGGGAGGAATTCGAAGCTTTCCATGCCGTTCGTCAACCTTGGACTAGTGCCAGAAGCTGGCTCCTCCTATCTCTTGCCATTAATTGCTGGCCATCAGCGTGCCGCCGAAATGTTTATGTTGGGCGAAGTCTTCTCAGCGCAACGCGGTTATGAAGCCGGCTTCATCAACGAAGTGGTCGATGAGGAAGAGGTTGCAGTTCGAGCAGGAGAGAGGGCGAAGCATCTTGCTGATCAACCTCGAACCGCGATTCGCGAAACAAAGCGCTTGTTGCGCCAGGATCATAAGGAGCAGTTAACTGCGGTTATGGCGGAAGAGGCGAGGCTCTTTACTGCGGCGCTGGCGAGCGATGAAGCGCGCGAAGCATTTATGAAATTTTTGATGAAGCGAGGGAAGTAGGGATATATGTCAGCAAATCTGGCCGGCAAGAAGATATTTATCACGGGAGCATCTCGAGGTATCGGATTAGCAATTGCAAAACGTGCTGCCCAAGATGGCGCGATGATTGCCATCGCAGCCAAGACCACCGAACCCCATCCAAAACTTCCAGGAACTATCTTCACCGCGGCGCAAGATATAGAGGCGGCTGGTGGCAGAGCGCTACCCATCCAATGCGACTTGCGTGACGAAGAACAAATTTCGGGAGCGGTTGCGAAAGCGGTCGCAGAGTTTGGCGGTCTTGATATCCTGATTAACAACGCTTCGGCCATCAATCTCACGCCCACGCTCCAAACTCCAGCCAAGAGATTTGATCTGATGTTCTCGGTAAATGTTCGAGCAACCTTCCTCACCTCACAGGCGGCAATTCCCGCTCTCAAAGAATCTGCAGCGGCAGGGCGAAACCCCCAGATCTTGATGATGTCTCCACCACTATCTATGAAATCAAAATGGTTTAAGAATCATCTGGCCTACACCATGGCCAAATATGGAATGAGCATGTGTGTATTGGGCCTTGCCGATGAATTAAAGCGCGACGGCATCAAGGTCAATGCCTTGTGGCCGCGCACCGCAATCGACACTGCAGCGTTGCAGATGATTCCGGGGATCGACACTGCTGCCTGCCGGACTCCTGAGATCCTTGCCGATGCTGCCCATGTCATTCTCACTGGTACCGAGCGAACCGGAGAGTTCTTAGTCGACGATGAAGTGTTGGCCAGCATTGGAATCACTGATCTCGATAAGTATGCAGTCGTGCCGGGTACGAAAGACTTTCTTCTCGACTTTTTCCTCGATTGAGAGCAACGCTAGATAACGAAGCCTTTCGGTAGTTCAAGGCGGTTTGCGGCAAGCAGTTGGCTGTTTCGAAGAATCGTTACCGTCGCCTCATCAGCCACGATTGCTCCCTGATTGAGAATGAGTGAGCGTTCACAGATCTCAAATGCGTAAGGCAAGTCGTGGGTCACCATCAATATGGTGACATCAAGTGCGAGCAGAATCTCGGATAATTCACGACGAGATGCTGGATCGAGGTTTGATGACGGTTCATCAAGGATCAAAATCTCAGGTTCCATCGCCAATACGGTTGCAACAGCAACTCTTCGTCGCTGTCCGAACGATAAATGATGTGGGGCTCGATCTTTAAGTTCAATCATCCCAACCATCTCTAGCGCCCTAGTGCTACGTCGTTCAATCTCCTCTTTTGCAAGCCTCATATTGGTCGGTCCAAATGCGACATCTTCATAGACAGTGGGCATGAAGAGTTGATCATCAGGATCCTGGAAGACGATTCCCACCTTCTCGCGGACCTTTTTGGTGACCTCTCTATTTTTTTCGTCGAGTGTAAATTCACCAATATCGATTGAGCCTGATGTGGGGGAGAGAATCCCATTGAGATGCATCACCAGCGTAGTTTTGCCGGCACCGTTGGGGCCTAGAAGTGCTACGCGCTCACCTTTAGCAATGGTGAGGTCAACGCCATTGAGCGCTTTGTTCCCATCAGGGTATGCATAATGAAGTGCGCTCACATGCACGCTAGGTTTTGGCATCATGAGAAGAGCACTCTACCGATTAAAAAAGAGAGCGCTGCCAAGAAGGGGAAGGTCAGACCTACTCGCCAATGTTTAGGTTGAACGTTCTCGAGCGATAACGAGGAGAGAGTTCCAGCGTATCCACGGGAGAGCATCGCTAGATGGACTCGCTCACCACGCTCGTAGGCGCGAATAAAGAGAGCGCCAAGGGTTGAGGTAAATATCGGCCAACTACGAATCCCTTCCGCCTGAAAGCCTCGGGATTCTCTAGCAACTTTCATGCGCGCCATTTGATCATTGATGACATTGAGATAGCGAATCATGAAGGCCGCTATCTGCACGAAAAGCGACGGGGTCTTTATTCGAACAAAACCTGCAAGTAGCGAATGAGCAGTGGTTGAACCGGCGAGAATCATCGAACAGAAAACACCGAGGGTGGCTTTAGTGATGAGATTCAATCCGGCGATACTTCCCTCGCGAGAGAGGTTCAAGGGGCCAATATCGAACATTTCTCCACCTGCGGTGAACGGCATGAGAATGGCAAAGATGATGAATGGGAATTCGATAGTCGCACGCTTGGCAAGAGTGAGCGGAGGTAATTTCGATAGCGCTAAAGCAAGAAAGATGATGAGGAAATAGCCAACAAAGGATTGCCATTGTTGAATAGGAGTGAGGACTGCGATGATGATGAATGCAAAAAACGCAACAAGCTTGATATGTCCGGGAAGTTCGTGAACGAGCGAGTGGCGGTGGATATATAACCGCTCACCGACGCCGTGGCCGTGTGAATGGCCGTGTGAATGGCCGTGCGTATGGGTATGCGTGCCAGGTTGAGTATCAGTCTGAAGGTTAATTTCTCTTTTTACCTATCAGCCGAATGAGTAAGACCATGACTAAACCAGTAGCAATCACGCCAATCACTCCAGCAATGCCTACGGAGAGTCTCTCATTATCGAGACCAGCTACTCCGTAGTCAGCCAACGCCGAGTCGGCAACTGCCGACTCTTTCGCTGAGTCGATAAATCCAAGATCGATAGCAACCTTCTCTAAGCCATCTGGTGACGAAGAGGCGTAAAACGAGAGAAAGCCTGCAATGACCAATGCGATTGCAATACCAACAAGGTAGAAGCGTCGATTCTTCATTGTCGAACCTTGAGCATTCCAAAAACTAGATCAGGTCGGGTTTTGAGTATTGCTCCCACGGTAAGAGTTGTGATGATTGCCTCACCTATGCCGATGAGAATGTGAGTACTGAACATGGCGGCGAAAACAGTCGATGGCGCGAAGGTACCCGCTCCACCGATTGCATATTGAATACTGAAAAAAGTTGCTGCGAGCGGCACGGAGAGGAATGCACCTACTGCAGAGCCAACCATCACCGAGGTACGTGTGTATCGGAAAATCTTCCGCATCACCAGGAATGCGCCGTAACCACCCCAGACACCAACGATAGACATGTTGAAGATATTGAGTCCGAGGGCGGTTAAGCCACCATCGGCAAAGAGGAGCGCTTGAATCGCCAGAACAACGGTGAGTGCAAGCGAGGCGGCGTGTGGCCCCACCAGTACCGCCGCCAAAGCGCCACCAAGTAAATGGCCGGAGGTGCCTGCAGCGACCGGAAAATTGATCATTTGGCCGGCGAAGATAAAGACCGCAACCAACCCAACTAGTGGTGCAGCTTTTTCATCGAGTTTCTCCCGGGCGGCCCGGACCGAATAGCCCAAGCCAGTGGCGGCCAGGGCGGCCGAGGCTGAGGCGGTCGGGATATTGATGAAGCCGTCTGGGATATGCATAAGCGAACGTTATTGCAAATCATGTGCAACTACAACTGGAAGGGCACTCAATAGGCTAGGAAGATGGAAGTGAACGCCTTGGAGAGCCTGGCTAGCGCCCTTACTTTCGGCAAGAAGGGGAGCGCCCCGCTAACACGCGAGAGGTTGGTCGCTGTCCTTGGCGCAGTTCCTGCCATTCCAGAGAATATTGTCGTTAACCGGGGGCAGGTCAGTGAATTTGATGGAATTACCGTCACTTCGCTCTCCTGGAACGTTGGGTGGGGAGCACCTACGCAAGCCTTTCTTCTCACGCCAAGTCAGGCGGAAGGCCCACTTCCTGGCGCGCTCTACCTCCATAGCCACGATGATCTGAAGGAATTTGGCAAGGAGAAAGTTGCACAGAGGGGTGCTCAACAATTACCTGAACGTGCGCAATGGGTTCGTCGCGATCACTATGGGAACCGAGCACCTGCAAATGAATTAGCTAAACGTGGTTTTGCGGTTCTGGTCCATGACTGCTTCCCTTGGGGTTCACGTGGTTTTGGACTCGAGGAGATTCCGCCTCGAATCAAAGAGATTCACGGTTCTGCTCGACCCGAAGATTTCGAAAATCTCTCAGTCATGTTTGAGTCTTTGTCGTTAAACAAATATCTGAGCCTTTTTGGCGCCACCATGGCAGGCATCCTCAACCATGATGATCGCGTCGCTCTAGAGGTGGCAAAACAACTACCTGAGATTGCAGGTCCAATTTCTGTCATCGGATTATCGGGTGGAGGATGTCGTGCGCTCGTTCTCCACGCCACAAATCCAGAGTTACGTGCGGTGGTCTCCACTGGTGCAATGGCAACGTATGGATCGATGCTCCACGAACATATTGCCCCGCACTCGTGGATGTTCTTTCCTTTTAATCTTGCCAGCGCTGGTGAATGGCCAGAGGTGGCCATGATCTCGAAGACCCCATTATTTGTACAGTATTGCGGTGAAGATCAATTGTTCACAAAAGAAGGGATGGCAGATGCACATAACATGCTCAGCACTCACTATGCATCTGTCAATCAGGGTTTGTACAAGGGGGAGTTCTATCCCGTCCAACACTCTTTCACTGTAGCGATGCAAAAGCAGGCATTCGATTGGATAGAAAGTCATGTCTAACCTTCATCCAGATAGATACTTTGGATGTAAAGAAGGTGCAGTTGCATTAGCTCGAGAGCTTTATAGAAAGATGAGCGCATTCCCCATCATTTCTCCACATGGACATGTCAATCCCGCGCTGCTTGCAGAGAATAAGCCTTTTCCCAACCCAGTCGCGCTGCTCATCACGCCTGACCACTACATCACCAGAATGTTGGCAAGCGTGGGAGTTACCTACGAACAGTTAGATATTCCGACGAAGGGGGAGAGATCTCAAAAGGCAATTGCGCCAGAGGAAATTTGGCAACTCCTTGCTGAGAACTGGATTGCATTTGCCGGTACACCCTCACGGATCTGGTTCGAAGAGATTCTTTCCGAGATTTTTTCGATTACCCTCCCGTTCAACAAAACTACGGCCGTACAAATCTACGCGGAGATATCACACACGATTGCTAGTGACGGCTTTCTGCCCCAGCAGTTATTTGAGAGATTCCGAATTGAAGTCCTTGCAACGACTGATGGCACGAGTGACTCGCTCGAACATCATCGAGCACTTCAATCAACCTCTCTGAAAGCTCGAGTGATTCCAACTTTTCGACCCGATGATGTAAGCGATCCGGAACGTAGTGACTGGCAGAGCTCGCTGCGCAATCTTGAAGCCAGTAGCGCCATCGCAATTGACTCGTTCGTTACATTTCGAGCGGCCCTTCGTAGAGCGCGAGATCGATTCATCGAGGCTGGCGCCAAAGCAACTGACCATGGCACGCCATCAGCCTTGACGATTGAACTTACTGAGAATGAGAAGGAAGCGCTCTTTGTTGAGCTCAGAAATGGAAATGTCACGCAGGCAAATGCCCAGGCTTTCCGAGCAGTCATGCTGATGGAGCATGCCCAAATGTCAGCCGATGATGGTTTGGTGATGCAACTACATCCAGGTTCATCGCGGAATCACTCTCGAGCTATTTTTGATAAATACGGACCCGATCGCGGCTTTGACATTCCTACCCGCACCGAGTTCACCAGCGCGCTCAAACCCCTGCTCAACCGTTTTGGTTTTGCGGAAAAGTTTCGGTTGGCTCTCTTCACCCTTGATGAAGCGACATATTCACGCGAGCTCGCGCCGATTGCTGGGGCATATCCATCAGTCAAGCTTGGACCCCCTTGGTGGTTCCATGACAGCCTTAATGGGATGCGCCGCTGGCGCGATGCAACGCTAGAGAGCGCCGGCTATCTCAATACATTGGGCTTTATCGACGACACTCGGGCATTCCTCTCAATTCCAGCGCGTCACGATGTTGCTCGTCGATTTGATGCTGGCTATCTCGCTGACCTGGTTCATTCACATCGAGTGAGCGAGGAGGATGCATCGGTTATCGCGGATCAGATTGCCTATCACCTCTCCAAGGAGTTCTTTCGGTTGTGAAAGCTCTGACCCCTGAATATTCCCGCGCCGATAGGAAGATAGGTGTCATCCACTTTGGCCTTGGCGCATTCCACCGTGGACATCAAGCGGTTTACTGTGACGATGCTCTTCGTAGCGGGGTAGGTGAGTGGAGCATCTATGGAATATCTCCACGAAGCGCTCGGGTCACTGACGCGCTTCGAAAACAAGATTTCATGTACACCGTCAATGAACGGGAAGGGGAGAGGCAGAATCCACGAGTAATTGGTTCGATTCTCGACGGCTCGCTCTACGACCTCGGTAACGCTCCACTCTCTCAAGCGATTCTCTCGCCTGAACTTAAGCTCATCACCATCACTGTCACGGAGAAGGCATACCAGGCGGGAATACAAAGTGATTCAATGCCTAATCGTTTGCTTGATATTCTGCAGTTGAGATTTTCGCGCGGCCTCGCTGCGCCCGTGCTGATTTCTTGTGACAACTTACCAGCCAACGGCCAATTTCTTCAAAGAGTTCTCTTGGCGAGTGCACATCAGCGAGATCTTGATTCGGATTTCCAACAATGGCTAGCAAATATCTCTACTCCTAATTCAATGGTAGATCGGATCGTTCCTGCCATCACGCCATCTGCAATTGAAGAGTTTGAACGCGAATTTGGGTTTTGTGATGAGTCGCTTATTTCTACCGAGCCATTTCGACAGTGGGTAGTTGAACCACATGCCGGCGACAGACTTCTTGCCGACATTGGCATTGAAATCTCTCCTCAAGTGGAGGAGTACGAGGCTTTAAAGTTGCGACTCTTTAATGGCGCCCACTCGACAACGGCATATTTCAGTCAATTGTCCGGAATTGAATATGTCTATCAAGCGATTGCGCTGCCGAAGTGGAGTGGATTTATCGCCCGGCTCCAAGAGCAATTAGCGAACTCTTTCGTAGCCCCGAGCTCCGTTGATGTAGCGAAATATTGTGCACAGGCACGAGCACGGATAGGAAATAGCGCAGTAGCTCATCGGAGCGCTCAAATCGCTATGGATGGCTCGGCAAAATTGCCGCAACGACTCTTTCTTGCAATGAACGCTCTTCATCAGGCAGGGCAACCTCGGGAGCGAATCGCCTTTGCCATTTCTCTCTGGATTGGATTTTTGCAGAGTGGATTATCTGTTACAGATCCACTCGCAGCGGAGCTGCTAGATCGGGCACGAGTGGAGGAATCAAATCGCGCAGTCCGCCAAGTAATGCAGACTCCGGGTTTGCAGGCCCCAATAAACGAGGGGGAGTGGCCTGTAATTGCTGGCTATCTTGATCAGGTGCGCAAATTTGGCCCACTTGCTGTGGCAGAGAATCTCTAACCGTTATTGAGTTGAACCATATAGTCGCGAGAGATTAAATTCGCGGTGGCCACCTTTTTCGGCGGCAGTGAGTTTGCCATTTGCCACTTCGATGATTTCATTAAAGATTCGGGCGCCGACCTCGGCGAGTGTTTCGGTGCCATCAGCAATAGTGCCGGCATTTAAATCAATCAAATCTGGGAGCGCAGTAGCCATCTCAGTATTGGTTGCTGCCTTAATGGTTGGGATGACAGCAGAACCAGTTGGTGTGCCGCGACCTGTAGTGAAGACCGTGATATTGACATCGGCTGCAGCAAAACCAGTCAACTGTTCGATGTCATGCCCTGGAGTGTCCATAAAGTAGAGACCAGGCTCGGTAGGGAGGTAGGCATAGTCGAGCACCCCTGTAAAAGGGGCGTTCCCTGCTTTCTTTGCAGCGCCGAGTGATTTCTCTTCGAGAGTAGTCAACCCACCTTCGATATTTCCACGGCTAGGTTGCGCTCCTCGAATATCAATTCCCTCATAAGTAATGGAACGTTCATATCGAGCAACGACATCGATAATCGCTTGCCCAACTTCAGGTGTTTTTGCACGGGCAGCGAGGAGATGTTCGGCGCCAAGAATCTCCATGGTTTCAGCGAGTATCGAGGTGCCGCCCAGTTCCACAAATTTGTCACTGGCAACTCCGAGCGCCGGATTGGCAGTAATTCCCGAATATGCATCCGAACCGCCGCATTCGAGACCAAGAACAATCGCACTCCATGGCGCGCTCTCCCGCTTGATGGATGCAACCAGAGGAAAGACCTCTGAGACCGATTCCATGAGGCGTTGGCGCAAATTATCGAAGCCACCAGAATCTCTTAGGGTCAAATAGGCGATGGGCATCTCGCGTTTGGCTCGCGCCGCTTCCACGATTTCTTCCTCTGCTGCTGAGCCCACGCCAATCACTATCGTCGCTCCTACATTTGGATTGACTGCGAAACCGGAAAAGACCCGATGGATTCGATCCCAATCGCTATCGATTTCTCCACTCCAGTCATGGGCGACAGAGGTAATTACTGATTGAGCGGGGTGGTTCAGCCGCACCTCTTCAGCAAGTTGATTGAGCACATTATGCAAGGGGAGAATCAAGATGTAATTTCGAAAGCCCCACCGGCCATTTTTTCGTGGATATCCTGTCAGCAATGATGGCTCACTTCCACTCATCACACGCTCCGAACCATACGAGGAACGACAATTTCTCCGATTTTCTTGGCCTCAGATTTGCTCGCTTCACCATTGGCGACAGCAAGCAATCTTTCGAATAGATGCTCAGCTGACGTGCCGCTCCTGCAATCGAAGTCATCTACAAGCGCCTGATGGAGAAGGGATTGAGTATTAGCAATCGTGACCACTGGAATCAGCGGGAGCCCGGTGGGGGGTTGATTGGCATCAGGGAATGAGGCGATTACATGAGTCCGCTCGCGAATGAGTTTGGCAAAATTCCGAGAAGGCTCCTTGAAATCGTTGGATAACACGAGTGTATGTCCTGCCTTCGCAACCAGATCTGCAAAACCATCGAGCAATCCCGCTTCCGGGTTGCCCTCGACACCAATCACTAAGTGATCAAGGGGGGCGTGCGGAGCATCAACGCGAAGCTGGCGCGCCGCTTCAACGCTGAGTTCAAGCGCACCAGTCATACCCGCGCTCTCTTGGATAACTACATACTTTGTCTCTGGGAATTTGACTGCAATGCTCTCAGTAAGTTCATTTCCTTGAAGCGTTTCGCAGCCAAGACCCAGGACTAGCGTCGAGTGGATATTTGGGTGGCCGGCTAGCGCAACAAAGAAATCATTTACACCTGCCACGTCAGGTCCGATGATTGCGCAGCCATGTTGATGGGAAAAAGTTATTGCGCCGACTTCTTCTGCAACTTTCTTTGAGAGGTGGGTTGAGCAGACAACGGAGGGAAGGATGAGTTGGAGACTTCGAACGCCAACTCCTCGAGAGTTATTTGCATAACCAGTGATCATGCTGTTGGCTCCGTCGAAACTCGATCGCCAATCACATTGTGGGTATGGACATGAGATCCTCGAAGAATTGGCGCAAATGCATGGCCCATTCGCTCGCCATATTTGATGATGGCTTCGCCTTTTGCAATATCTACTAGTGCAATCTTGTGGCCGCGAGGAATGACGGTCTGCACCTCTAATGCGGATGCGATATCACTCTGTTCGATTCGCATTCCTACAGGAAGTTCTTGCAAAGCGATTGCGATGTTGTCTCTTGCGTCCAAGACAATCAAGGAATTCACTCGTGCCATGCCAAAACTTTATCGGAAAAAGTAGAGACCCCCGACGGTATGAGGCGCCGAGGGTCTCTGATCTAGAGGGATTTAGATATCGAAGTAGAGCTCGAACTCCGCTGGATGTGGACGAAGTCGGACGTAGTCGACCTCTTCCTTCCGCTTGAAGGCAATCCAGGTATCAATCAAATCCTGAGCGAAGACGCCACCTTGGGTAAGGAATGCGTGATCCTTCGCGAGGTTATCGAGAACTTCGCCGAGTGAACCTGGAACCTGTGGAATCGAAGCAGCCTCGGCCCCTTCAAGCTCGTAGAGATCCTTATCGACTGGTTTTGGTGGCTCGATCTTGTTCTTGATGCCATCTAGTCCAGCCATCAACATCGCAGCAAATGCAAGGTATGGATTGGATGATGGATCCGGGCAACGGAATTCAATTCGCTTCGCCTTTGGATTTGAACCTGTAATCGGAATTCGAATACATGCGGAGCGATTACGAGCCGAATAGACCAAGTTAACTGGCGCTTCGTAGCCAGGAACCAAGCGGCGATAAGAGTTTACGGTCGGGTTGGTAAAGGCAAGTAGTGATGGCGCGTGCTTGAGCAAGCCACCGATGTACCAACGTGCCATATCGGAGAGATCGCCATAGCCCTCGCCCCAGAAGAGCGGCTTACCATCTTTCCATAGCGATTGGTGAACGTGCATACCCGATCCATTGTCACCAAAGAGCGGCTTTGGCATGAAGGTTGCAGTCTTACCTGCCTGCCATGCGGTGTTCTTGATGATGTACTTGAACTTCATCAATTCATCGCCCGCGCTCAAGATGTCGGTGAACTTGTAGTTGATCTCCATCTGACCTGCAGTTCCCACTTCGTGGTGTGATCGCTCAACTTGAAGCCCTGCTTTTCCAAGGTTCATCACCATTTGATCACGCAGATCTGCAAATTGATCTGTCGGCGAAACAGGGAAGTATCCACCCTTGATTCGAGTGCGATATCCGCGGTTCGGCGTTCCATCTGCGTCGTATTCGATGCCAGTGTTCCATGCACCTTCATAAGAATCGATGTGGTGGTAAGCCTCATTCATTCCGGTCTTGAAACGAACACCGTCGAAGACGTAGAACTCTGCCTCCGGTGCGAAGAATGCAGTGTCCGCGATTCCAATTGAACGCATGTATTCCACTGCCTTGGCGACAATGCCACGTGGATCACGTGAATACGGCGAGTTGTCTACTGGGTTATGTACGGAGAAGAGAATGACGAGAGTCTTCTCTTTACGGAATGGATCGATAAATGCAGAACCCGGCACTGGAAGTAGCTTCATATCGGATTCATGAATCGATTGAAAACCTCGAATCGACGAACCGTCAAACATCAACCCTTCAGTGAATACTGCTTCGTCAAAAGATTGAGCAGGAACATTGAAGTGGTGCTGAATGCCTGGTAGATCGATAAATCGAACATCGACTAACTTGACATCTTCCTTCTTGATATAGGCAAGGATTTCGCTTGCGCTCTTAAACATCTCTTCCTCCATTTTCATTCTCTTAAGCGTTTACCCAAGAGGCGTGCTCATACATGTGGATGAAGAGCCTTTCAGCGTCTCTGGTGAAGGGCGCTCCAACGAAGGGAAAGGCTAGGCCAGAGCCATGAAGCGGGAATAACCCCCATGTTTCGGGATTGTTACCTTTGGTGGAGTCAACCTTGAGGGTTGCCCGTACTCTTGGGGGGTGAGCAAGAATCCCGATGAACTAGGCGCCCTGGGGGAGCCGGCTATAGCGATTGCCAGCTATGGGCGCAGGCTCTTTGCGCTGATTCTCGATTGGTTTGCCGCCTATCTCATCGCCGGGTTGATAGTCCAAGGCTCCATAGATCAAGGGTGGCTCCAGCTAGCAGTTTTCTTCGTAGAAGTTGCGCTCTTCACTGCGCTCTTGGGGGGTTCGGCTGGCCAAGTGGTCGTAGGAATTCGGATCGTGGATATCGATACCCATATGAAAATCGGGGTTCTGCCGACCCTTATCCGCACGCTACTTATCTGCTTAGTCGTACCACCGCTATTAACCGTTCATGGGCGTGGAGTGCATGATCGAGCAGTACGGACAGTGCCGATAATCAGGATTTAGCGCTTGGGTATCTTCCGCATGTTCGGCATCGGGCCCTTGGGCATCGGTAACTTCGCCCCACCCACAGATTTCTCACGCGCTCTCGCCTCGCGAAGTTGGGACTTAGTTAGCTTTTTGGGAAGTTTCTTTAAATGCTTCTGCAACTTGCGAAGCGGGATGCGTCCTTCACCTTCACCGACGAGCACTTCATGAACTGGAACTCCTGAGAGGAATCGCTCCATCTTTCGTCGTTCGTCGGTCATCATCACGCGGACTGCATTGGTTCCCTCGCCAGTGACTACGACGCCAGCTCGGCCAAGACTGCGATGTACCAGATCCTGATTCCGCGCGACTTGAACACCAGCTGTTGTACTCCACCCTTTACGAATAGACATGAGAACGCTTGCGCCTGCTCCCACTTGATCTTCGATTGATGAATAGGCGGCAGATTCGGCTAATCGAGAGAAGATAAAGAGGGTGAGAATGATGGCAAAAGGAATGGTCATCAACGAGAAGTAGATGGTCCGCCCGACGATTACTCCCAAGCCAATTCCCACTGCCATCACCAGGGCGAAGACAATGATGAGCAGTACCGGTAGGAGTGGACGGGCCTCGCGCGTTACGCGATAGGCCTGCTTTAGAGTCTTAATCCACTCTGGTGATTTACGTGGTTTTTTCTCGCGCGCCATGTCCTAAAGGTTACCCTCTCTCGCCCTCGACTTCTTCCAAGGTAGGGGCGCTCCCACCTAAACGAGCAGGGGCCCACCATTGGCCGCGGTGCTCATCGGGATATTCATCCTGCACTTTCCTAAGTAACTTCTCTAAGGCCGACTTAATCTGCCTTTCGGCGCTCTCTACCTCTGTCTCACGGGTAAAAACCAAGGGTTCGCCGACATAAATCGAAATCGGAAATTTATTCCTGCGAAAATCTCGCTTTCGTCCTTTAGTCCAGATCCGCTGACTTCCCCAAACAATCGTGGGAATGACAGGGACGTTGGCGCCAATCGCCAAACGAGCCGCCCCAGATTTCATCGATTTAATCTCGAAACTTTTCGAAATAGTTGCTTCGGGAAAGATGCCGACTATCTCACCGGCTTTGAGTGCGCGCAGCGCTGCAACAAACGATGCCGACCCTGAATTGCGATCAACACTAATGTGATGCATACCGCGCATAAGCGGGCCGGCAATCTTGTTATCAAAAATCTGCTTCTTCGCCATGTATCGGACATATCTCTTAGCAGGTAAAGCCGCTGTTCCTGAGATTGCAAAATCGAGGTAGCCAACATGGTTGATTGCCAAAATTGCACCACCCGAGCGCGGAATATTTTCCTCGCCTTTGATGATAAATCGCAGGCCCAAGTATTTCCAAAGAAGGCGAACGACGAGAATGACTCCTGGGTACACCCGATCAGTCATGTGCGGCTATCGCTTGCTTAGCATCTCGGGCTTGTGCATATAACTTTCCTGCTCGATAACTTGAACGCACTAATGGCCCACTCATCACTCCAGCAAATCCTATCTCTTTCGCAAGAGCAGCCAATTCAACAAACTCTGCAGGCTTCACCCAACGTTCGACAGGATGATGTTTAGCGGTAGGTCGTAGATATTGGGTGACGGTGATCAAATCACAACCTGCTTGATGGAGATTTATCAGCGCTTCTTCGATTTCCGCTCGCGTCTCACCTAATCCGAGGATGAGATTAGATTTTGTAATGAGCCCAAAGTTTCGCGCCTGTGAAATGACATCTAGGGAGCGTTCATAGGTGAATGCAGGTCTGATTTGGCGAAATATTCGTGGCACCGTCTCGAGATTATGTGCAAATACTTCAGGGCGAGCGGCGAAGACCTGTTCGAGCAATTCAGGTCGAGCATTGAAGTCGGGGGCGAGCATTTCCACGCCGCAACCCGGCACTAATTCGTGAATCTTGATAATCGTTTCGGCATAGAGCCATGCGCCTTCATCATCTAAGTCATCCCGAGCAACGCCAGTAACCGTTGCGTAACGAAGTTCCATCTTTGCCACCGACTCTGCCACGCGTCGTGGTTCATCGCGATCAAGGGGGAGGGGCTTTCCGGTATCGATGTTACAAAAGTCGCAGCGTCGGGTGCAGACCGAACCTCCGATGAGAAAGGTTGCTTCACGATCTTCCCAACATTCAAAGATGTTCGGGCATGCTGCTTCTTGGCAGACAGTATGTAAACCCTCGCCAGAGACTAATGAGCGAAGGTTTGTGTATTCCGGCCCCATTTTGGCTTTGGTCTTGATCCATTCAGGTTTTCTCTCGATGGGAGTCTGAGCATTCCGCGATTCAATTCGCAGTAACCGTCTTCCATCAGGGGCGGGCGCGTTCATGCAAGAACCCTCTCGAACTCGATAGCTAATTCCTCTGAGAGAATCGGAAGAACTTCTCCGATGCTCACATCTCTTCCAAGTTCGGCGCTCATAGAGGTAGTGATCACATCAGGAATTCCACATGGGATGATCTGCTCGAAATAGGAGAGATCCGGATTGACGTTGAGCGCGAAGCCATGGGTAACAATCCCTTTCGCCACTCGTATTCCAATCGCTGCAATTTTGCGCTCTCCTCGCGAATCGTTTAACCAGACACCAGAGTGATCGCAAATCTGATAGCCCTGAATCCCAAAACGTTTGAGCGTGGCAATGAGAGCGCGCTCAAGGGTGCGTACGAAATCAACGACTTTGGTCGGTTCCTTTAATTTTACGATTGGATAGCCAACAAGTTGACCAGGACCATGCCAGGTTATTTTCCCTCCACGATCAACATCAATAACCGGAACGCCATTTATGGGACGTTCATGATCTTGGGTCCTGCGCCCAGCGGTATAGACCGATGGATGTTCAAGCAATAACAGGGTTGACTGCGCAGTTCCACTGAGAATTTTTTCGTGGAGATCTCGCTGGATGCGAAGAGCATCTCCATACTCAATAAGGCCAAGGTTGCGCACAAGAAAGCGTGAATCCGTCACAACCGCCATGGGCAATAGCCTACTCAAGAGGGGCGAATCGAAGGTATTTCTGCTGTTGGCGCTAAGATTTGCCGGTGCTCATCCCCAGGGATTGATGCTCAAATTGAGAGGAATTTCACCCCGTGTCTACTGAAATGAATACCGCTTCGCTCGCTCACCGAACTGGTCGCGCTCGTAAAGGTCTATGGATTGCAATCATCGTGGTATTTGGATGGCTCGCTATCGGCGGCATATCAGGGCCGGTCTTTTCCAAGATCTCTACTGTTCAGGAGAACGACAACTCTGCATTCTTACCTGAGAGCGCCGAATCGACCATCGCAAGCAAGATAACGGTGAAGTTCTCCAATCAGTCCGCCGACCTATTGCCCACCCTGCTTTTAGCGGTAGGGAATGTAAGCCCACAGAGCAACCCGCAAGTTTTTGCAAAACTCAACTCTTACGCAAGCGCACTTGGTGAGAAAATCCTCCCTGAGTCCAAGAAACCATTGCGAGAGTACTTCATTGCAGGCGCGCCACTCCAGGCAATCCCATCTGCCGATGGCAAAGCGGTTTTGATAAATGTCCAACTCAACTCAAAGATTGCTGGCGAGAATGTCAACGATGAACCAATCCTTCCTCTTATCATCGATTTCATTCGTGAGGACTTAGAGAAGAATTTTGGTGGCGATTCAATCGAAACCCATGTCACAGGGCCTGGTGGAATCTTTGCCGATCTCTTTGGCGCATTTGGATCTATTGATACCCGATTGCTATCTACCACCTTGATTGTCGTTGCCATCATTTTGATTATTGTGTATCGCTCACCTTTCCTTTGGATCATCCCGCTTTTCACAGCCGCGCTCGCGCTCGCCTTCGCGACGATGATCGTCTATTACCTTGCAAAAGCAGACATCATCGATCTCAATGGTCAGACTCAAGGAATCCTCGATGTGCTCGTACTCGGAGCCGCAACCGACTATGCCCTCCTCTTGATTTCACGTTATCGAGAAGAGCTCCATCTTCAGCGATCACGTTTTACCGCTATGCGGGTTGCGCTACGAGGAGTGGTTGAACCGATTTTGGCGTCGGGTTCGACGGTCATCGCTGGTTTGATGGTCCTTCTTTTGAGTGATCTCTCCAGTAACCGAGGTTTAGGTCCAGTTGGTTCGATTGGCATTGCATGTGCAATGTTCGCTGCGCTTACCTTACTTCCCGCAGCTTTGGTGCTGGTTGGCCGATGGGTATTTTGGCCAAAGAAACCAAAGTTTGATTCAGAAGATGAAAAACTCTCCGGGTTGTGGTCCAAGGTTGGCAATTTGGTAGATAGAAAGCCAAAGCCCGTCTGGATTAGTACCGCAGTTTTATTGGTAATTTTCGCCGGCTTCTCAATTACCCTGAAGTCTGATGGTTTAGCGCAAACAGATGCGTTTACTACTCGACCTGATTCTGTGATTGGTCTTGAGAAACTCGGCGAACACTTTCCTAGTGGGGAAGGTACTCCAGTAGAGATTGTCGTGAGAGAGAGCGACCTCCAGCAGTCAATTGCCGCAATTTCTCAGGTTAAGAATGTGGCATCGGTCGTGCCTGTCACCAATTTTGATATGGCCACGATGACACCGACCAAAGATGTGAAAGTGGTAGATGGCAATATCCTGCTTTACGCCACTCTCTCCGTTGCTGCTGACTCCACAGAGGCAAAGAACACCATTCCACTCATTAGAGAAGCAGCGAAGTCCGTTAATGAGAGAAGTCTTGTTGGCGGCCAGACGGCAATTGGGTACGACGTCGATCAATCATCTAAGCGTGATAATCGAGTCATTATTCCAATCGTTCTTATTCTTATCGCGCTGATTCTTGGATTGCTATTACGAAGCATTCTCGCATCAGTTCTCTTGCTTGTAACAGTGGTGCTCTCATTCTTCGCCACACTTGGGGTATGTGCTCTGGTATTCGAATACGTTTTTGGTTTCAAGGGAACGGATGCCAGTTTCCCGCTCTTTGCCTTCGTTTTCTTAGTAGCGCTGGGCATTGACTACAACATCTTCCTTATGACTCGCGTTCGCGAAGAAGCACAGAAGATCGGCACCAAAGCCGGCGTCATTCGCGGTCTCACTGTCACCGGTGGCGTGATCACCTCAGCTGGAATCGTGTTAGCCGCGACTTTTGGAGTCCTCGGTGTGCTGCCACTAGTATTCCTTGCCCAACTTGGCTTTGCAGTGGCATTCGGAGTATTGCTCGACACCATCGTGGTTCGCTCACTCTTAGTGCCGGCGCTAGTTCGTATTCTTGGTAAGAAAATCTGGTGGCCAAGCAAACTCTCCAAGGTGGGTATCGATTGAGTTCACTGCGGGCTGGTTTAGTTGGATATGGGTTAGGTGGTCGAGTTTTCCACGCGCCTCTTCTAGTAGGTGCCGGGTTTGAAATCGGAGTGATCCTCACCAATTTGCCGGAGCGAATTGCCCAGGCGAAGAAGGATTTTCCTGACGCGAAAATCGTCTCGACTATGGACGAGTTACTCACATCTTCTCTTGATGTAGTCGTCATCTCTTCGGCGAACCAGGTCCATGCCGAGCAGGCGCTTGCAAGTATTGCTGCAGGAGTGGCAACTGTTATCGATAAACCAGTTGGTCGAGATCTACCAGAAACCAAAGCGATATTTGCTGCTGCAGAAAGCGTTGGAGTGAAGGTATGCGCCTTCTTCAACCGCCGATGGGATAGCGATGCCCTGACACTTAAAAGAGTGATTCGTGAGCGATCACTCGGTCCGATTCACCGCTTTGAGTCCAGGTTCGAGAGATACAAACCTGAAATTGCCAATTACGGATGGCGAGATGCAAGCAATCGCGAAGCCGGTGGAGGATGGCTACTAGATATCCAAACTCATTTAGTTGCTGGAGCGCTCGATCTTTTTGGACCTGCGGAGGTTGGCTTCGCTTCGATGCGTAATATTCGCGGCGCTTCCGATGATGATGTGATCATCGTGCTCCATCACTTGATGGGAGTGGATTCCTATCTCACTGCAAGTGCAGTTGCTGGTTTCACAGGTCCGCGAGTGCGCTTATCTGCTCGAGGCGGAACACTCGTTATTGATGATCTTGATCCTCAGGAGGACTTGCTCAAGAGTGGAAAAATTCCCTATGACGGCAAATGGTCTATACCCACGCAAGCGCAAGCCAAACTTTATCTAGGAGATAACAATTCATTTGAAGAGATCCCTGCCGAGAATGGGAACTATGTCGATTACTATCTCCAAGTACGGCGTGCGATAGAGAGTGATGCGCCAATGCCAGTTCCACCTAAGGATGCACTTGAGGTCGCCCGACTGATCGATATCGCCCGAGAGATATCACTGCGGTGATTGTTGTAGTTGGTGGCGGTCTAACTGGACTACGGGCAGCGTTGACCATCCAAGAAAGTGGTCAACAGGTTCAGTTGATTGAGGGAAGCAGCAATGTGGGTGGACGAGTCACTTCACAAGAGATCGATGGGTTCACAATTGATCGTGGATTTCAGGTCATCAACCCCGGTTATCGCGAATTAGAGCGGCTAGATATTCGCACCCATTTTCACCCAATCCCAGCGGGCGCGGTGGCTATGGTCGGTGGGCAGTGGCGCTTCTTTGGTGATCCACGGCGAGAGATACGAACAATTGTTGGGGCGCTCCCCAGTATCGCAAGTAATCCGTTGCCCTTCTTCTCGCTATTGCGTGCAGTCTTAGTTGCCAGAATCGAAGAAGGGGAGAGCGCAGCAACATTTCTCCATCGAATCGGAATAAGTGGCGAAATTTATGGCGCGATAGTTGAGCCCTTTCTCCGTGGAGTCTTTCTCACTGCTCTTACGCAGGTGGATGCGAAATTTGCCAGGCGCGTGCTCCGTTCGCTTTATCGCCAAGTGCCAGGCCTGCCCGATGGTGGCGTGCAAGCCCTTTCACAGGAATTACGCAATCGATTGAAATCTATTCAGTGTGGTGAATTGGTCCACGAGATAACTCGCTCCGGAAAGGGATTCTCCGTGAGAACGGAGAGTTCGATAATCTCCGCTCGCAAGGTGATTGTTGCTACGGATTACTCAAGCGCAGAAAGTTTCTCGGAACATCTGCCGCATATTAATTTTGCTCGCTCGACTGCATGGTATTTCACGCTCGAAGACCCGTTACCTATGCAACATCAACTTCATGTTGCATCACTGAGTTCTGGGCCGATAGTCACCGCAATCGACCTTGCAGCTGTGGTGCCCAGTTATTCTCCAGATGGCAGAGGTTTGCTTTCCGTCACAACGCTTGAGCGATGCGAAGAGTCTGCAGTACGTGGCCAACTTGGAGAAATGTATGGCGAAGCGATAACTGGTGATCTCATCACTACATTTGATATCGATAATGCGCTACCCATCATTGCGCCAGGAGTGAAGCGAAGTGGGATTGTGGAGGATGAAGGTCTGATTTTCGCGGGGGATTACCTCACTGAACCATCTCAGAATGGGGCGCTGCTATCAGGTCGTTTAGCGGGTGAAGCTGCAATCAACAATTGAAGCGCTAGTGTGCCGCCAATTTTGCTAGAGCTGGAGCCAGGTGTGGGTAGTCGAAGGTAAATCCTGCTTCGTTGAGCCGCTCGGGCAAAACGCGCTTTGAACCGAGGATCTCGGTCGAGAATCCACCCAAGGTGAGTTTGAGCGCGAAGCCAGGTACTGGCAGGAGCGCTGGCCTACGAAGGGCGCGAGCAAGAGCGGCGGTAAATTCACTGTTAGTTGCTGGGTTAGGTGCTGTGAGATTGATAGGGCCAGAAAGATCGCTATCAATGAGGAAATCGATCGCTCGAACCTCATCATGAATAGTGATCCAGGACCACCACTGTTTTCCTGAGCCTAGTTTTCCGCCGAGGCCGAATTTGAAGAGCGGCATCATGCGCCCCAGCGCTCCGCCAGTGGGATCAAGGACAAGTCCGGTGCGGATCTTCACTGTTCGCACGGAAGGCGCGCTATCTGCTGCGCGTTCCCACTCCAAACATACATGCGCAAGGAAATCATCTCCGCCACGATCATTCTCCGTTACTGCACGATTTCCGGTCTCGCCATACCAGCCAATTGCGCTTGATGAGATAAGCGATTTGATTTTCAATTGTTCGGCAGCGCTAGCGATAGTTGTCGTTCCATAAAGTCGAGAATTGAGAATCTCACCCTTATACGCGGCGCTCCATCGCTTACCTCCGACGCCAGCACCTGCAAGGTGCACAATCGAGTCAACTCCTTCGAGAGCGACTACATTAATCTTGCCCTCCATGGGGTCCCAAAACGCTTCATCCTTTGCTCGCGGTTCCCGTCGGACGAGCTTGATGACAGTGTCACCTTTCTCGCGGAGGTGAGCAACGAGAGCAGAGCCAATGAGACCTGACGCGCCAGTAACCGCGATGGTCCGTGACATCGCTTCTATATTCCTAAATCAGCTTCGAAGCGACCAAGTTCCAGACGCTCTTTAAGCGTGCCCAAGAATCGTGCTGCATCAGCGCCGTCAACAATTCGATGATCATAAGAGATTGCAAGGTAGACCATTGAACGAATTGCAATCTTCTCTTCACCATCAGCCTCAGTAATGACGACGGGACGTTTGACGATTGATCCAATTCCCAGAATTGCTACCTGAGGTTGATTGATAATCGGAGTATCAAAGAGCGCACCGCGGCTCCCTGTGTTGGTAATAGTGAAAGTGCCACCGCTTAATTCATCAGGATTGATCTTGCTCTCGCGGGTTCGTAGTGCAACATCATTGATGCGGCGAGCTAATCCACCAAGATTCAAGTCGCCAGCATCTTTAATTACGGGCACTAGTAGTCCGCGTTCGGTATCAACGGCGATGCCAAGATTCTCCGTGCCGTGATAGACGATGTTTTCGCCATCAATCGAGGCGTTGACGACTGGATGTTGCTTGAGCGCCTCACATACTGCTACCGCAAAGAATGGCAGGAAGGTGAGGTTGACCCCTTCGCGCTCTTGGAAAGAGTTCTTTGCTTTTACGCGCAGTTTTGCGATCTTGGTGACATCTACTTCAATAACCGTGGTGAGTTGCGCAGAAGTTTGGAGCGATTCAACCATTCGCGAAGCAATGACTTTTCGCAAGCGAGTCATCGGGACGCTCGTGCCGCGAAGTGGGGAGGCGGATATGGCAGCTGCTGGAGTCGATGGTGCGCTTACCGCTTGAACTGGAGTCGGCGTTGCGATTGCAACCGGAGCAGTTGCGCGTGCACGTTCAGCAGCATCGTAAACATCCTGTTTGCGAATTCGTCCACCAACACCTGTTCCAGAGATGCTCGCAAGATCCACCTGTAGCTCTGCAGCAAGTTTCCGTACCAGTGGTGTGACATAGGAATCAGATTCCACTCCCTTATTCTGTGCACCCTGTGCACCCTGTGCAGCCGGAGCTGGAATCGTATTCACGGGAGCGTGTTGTGCAGCAACAGGCGCAACCGGCGCAACCGAAACAGCAGGAGTAGTAGGAGCAACCGGAGCGCTTACTCCACCAGAAGAGCTAATCGCAGCGAGTTTGCCGCCAACTGGAACGACTGAATCTGCAGGAGCAAAAATCTCACTGACCGTTCCTGCGACGGGAGAGGGGATTTCGGTATCGACTTTGTCAGTGGATACTTCAAGAAGCGCTTCATCCATTGCCACCGCTTCGCCAACGCTCTTGAGCCAACGAGTAACGGTCCCTTCGGTCACGCTCTCACCAAGGGCTGGCATCACCACAATTTCGGCAGCAGTATTACTCACTGGCGCTGCAGGTGTAGCAGGTGTGGCAATTACTGGAGCAACTGGAGCAACTGGAGCAGCAACTGGCGCCGCTACCGGTAGAGCGGCAGCTGCAGGTGAACCATCATTGATAACGACTAATTCGGCCCCGACGGGAACAGTCTGGTCAACTGCAACAAGAATCTTTGCAACGGTGCCTGCTACAGGAGATGGGATTTCGGTATCGACCTTGTCGGTCGAAACCTCGAGGAGGGGTTCGTCGACTGCGACCTGATCGCCCTCATTCTTGAGCCAACGAGTAACGGTGCCCTCGGTCACGCTCTCACCAAGGGCTGGCATCACCACATTAAATGACATCGTCTTCTCCTCTTATTCTCGCTAATCGTAATAACTATCCGTGGGCGTGCAATGGCTTGCCCGCCAAAGCCAAGTGGGCCTCACCCATCGCCTCAGACATGGTGGGGTGGGCGTGGATGAGAGGGGCGACATCATCGGCGCTCACCTCCCAGTTGAAGATGAGTTGCGCTTCAGCGAGTAATTCTCCGACGCGAGAGCCGACCATATGAATACCCAATACTGGGCCGTTCTTCTCCGAAACGAGTTTTATCGAACCTGAGGTACGCAAGATTTGAGATTTTCCATTTCCTGCCAAGTCATAAACAAGCTCCACAACATCATGTCCGCGCTCTTTTGCCTGCGCGGTAGTCAATCCAACCGAGGCAACTTCTGGCTCGGAGTAAGTTACTCGTGGAACGCCGTCATAGTTGATAGGTCGTGGGTTGAGCCCTGCAATCTCTTCAGCGACAAGAATTCCTTCACCAAAACCTACGTGTGCCAGTTGGAGGGTAGGAATCAGATCTCCAACAGCAAAGACATTGGGCAGATTAGTGCGGCACTTCTCATCAACAAGAACGTAGCCACGATCCATAGCAACGCCGATCTCTTCATAACCAAGGTTTGCCGATGTTGGTCCGCGGCCGACGGAGACAAGAAGTAGGTCTGCTTCGAATTCACGTCCATCTTCCAAAGCAATCTTTACGCCATTTCCAGTTGGTGTAGCGCTCTTGAAGCGAACTCCAAGTTCAAAATTGATTCCACGTTTGCGGTAAGCGCGCTCTAGTAACTTCGAAGACGACTCATCCTCGAGTGGAACTAGGTGTTGCAACCCTTCGATGATTCGGACCTCAGAACCAAATGATTTCCATACCGAAGCAAACTCACAGCCAATCACACCACCACCAAGAACAATGACGCTCTTGGGAACATAATCCAATGCAAGGGCATGATCACTGGTGACAATCGTGGTGCCATTAATCTCGAGCCCCGGAAGAGTCTTGGGGTAGGAGCCAGTAGCAAGGACTAGATTTTTACCGGTGTACTTCTCGCTGTTGACTTCCACAGTGTTTGCTGCAACCACTTTGCCATGGCCCTCGATAAAGGTGATGCCCCGACTTTTCACTAGGCCTTGAAGGCCCTTGTAGAGCTTGGAGATCACACCATCTTTATAGGTGTTCACCCCTGGCATATCGATGCCACCTAATTCCGCAACGACGCCAAACTCATGCGCCTCCCTGGTGTTGTCGGCAATCTCGCCCGCATGCAGTAGCGCTTTCGTTGGGATACAGCCTCGATGGAGGCAGGTGCCGCCTAACTTGCCCGCTTCAATCAGCGCCACAGAGAGACCAAGTTGAGCCGATCGAAGGGCGCAGGCATATCCACCTGAGCCGCCACCAAGAATCACTACATCAAAAGACATTTACCTAACTCCACTCTCGGGTGCCATCAAGGTTTACGGGAGACATCTTCCCACTTTCAGCGGGTACTCGTGACCTCGGCGAGGTGGACCAGCGAGCGAACGGCAAAGCCCACCCCGCCTACTGGGGTGTACCCGTGAGGCTCTCCCTCGTTATAGGAGGGGCCGGCAATATCCAAATGGAGCCAGGGCAGATCGGCAGGAACGAACTCGCGTAAGAAGAGACCAGCAACCAACATCCCACCCATGCGCTCGCCGATATTTGCAAGATCAGCAGTCGGGGAATCTAACGAAGGGCGTAACTCTTCAGGAAGTGGCATTGGCCAAAAGTTCTCGCCCACACTTTTGGCCGCGCTCAAGAATCGATCTCGGAACCGGTCGTCGTTGCCCATCACCGCCGCTGTTCTCTTTCCGAGAGCGATGATTTGCGCACCCGTTAACGTCGCAACATCGATGATGCCATCGAGATCTTTACTTACTTCAACTGCTCGCACTAAGGCATCAGCCAGGATCAATCGCCCCTCTGCATCGGGGTTCAAGACTTCGACAGTCTTGCCGCCGTAAATAGTGATCACATCGCTAGGCCTAGTGGCAGATTCACTGACCATGTTCTCAGCAAGTGGCGCCCATGCATCTATTGCAACCGGAATTTTTAATTCGGCAATCGCGATGATTGCACCAACAACTGCGGCTGCGCCGCTCATATCCGATTTCATCGCTTCCATACCTTGGGCGGGTTTTAACGCAAGACCTCCGGTGTCGAAAGTGATTCCTTTGCCCACATATGCATACTTCCTCCGCGCTTTCGCAGGACGATATGAGAGGTGGAGCAAACGAGGAGGGTTGGCAGAACCTTGGCCTACCGCAGTGATTCCACCATAACCCTCATTACGTAGTTGTACATCGCTCTTAATTTGAACCTTCACAGAACTAGGTAGAAGTTTCTTGACAAGCGTGATGAAAGTAGTTGGTGTTAGGTAACTTGGTGGCATGTTGATGAGATCGCGAACCAAAAGGACTTGTTTGATAATAATTTCAGATCTCTTGAGAGTTTGAGAGCTGTTTTTGATTGAACGGCCTGGAGCGATTGTGATTTTCTCGAGCTGCTTTGGATTTACTGAAGAACCTTTAAATTGGTGAAATTGGTAGGCGCCAAGAAGTGCACCCTCTGCGATAGCTGCCAATTCGTCACTATTTCCTATTTCAATGGCAAAAGTGGCGCGAGCGTGACCGGCAAGCGCACGCGAGGCAGCGCCAGCGGCTCGTCGAAGTTGCTCCAGATCGCCCTTCACTGGCAGCGCGGTAGCGATAATCAATCGACCTGCTGGATCGGTCACCGACCGAGTTTCATCCGGTTCGCCCTTAACCTGAGTATTTTCAAGAGCGCGCGAAAGCCATTGTGCACCCTCTGCAGGGAGAGCTTTTTCAGCCAGCGAGAGCGTGACCGCGCTCTTGGTCTTTTTCGTGCTTACGCGATAACCAACAACCAAAGGTTCGGATGTTCCTGGCGCTCCTAGCGCGAGTGTGGTGATTTTTGTCGGCATGGGTGTCATGGGACGAGCCTAACGATTCGCGGTAAGTTGCGGTTATGGAATCGCCCCTCCTTGAGGTCCATCGCTCCCTAGGGGCAAAGTTGGGTGACTTTGCAGGGTGGCAGATGCCCCTGGAATATCCCGCCCCCATCGGGGGTGGAACCTTGGCCGAGCATGAAGCGGTACGTGAGACGGTAGCCATCTTTGATGTTTCACATCTGGGAAAGATATCTATTTCCGGTGCCGGTGCGAAGGCGTGGGCCAATGAGATTTTCACCAACGATCTGAACAAAATTATCGCGGGGCAAGCGCAATACTCATTGCTCTGCGCACCGGATGGTGGAGTAATTGATGATGTCATTGTTTACTGCAAAGGTGATGACGAAATTTTCATTGTGCCAAATGCAGCAAACTCCGGAGAAGTCTTCAACACCTTGAATGAAAGGCGTTCGCTCACTGATGCACATCTCTCTCTTACCAATCTCCATCAAGATTTTGCAGTCATTGCTCTGCAAGGACCATTGTCATCCCGTGTGCTGGCTCAGATTGGCATAAATGTTTCTCTCGAATACATGTCTTTTGCGGAAATTACTTTCGAAGGCTCCACTTTTACGCTTTGTCGCACTGGATATTCAGGTGAACATGGTTATGAATTAATTCCACCGCGCGAGATCGCAGTTTCATTGTGGAACAACTTAAGTAGAACGATATTGGCGCTCGACGGAAAGATTGCAGGTCTTGGTGCGCGCGATACCTTGCGAACAGAGATGGGTTACCCACTCCACGGCCACGAACTCTCCCTGGACATCTCTCCTTTAGATGCCAATCTCTCCTGGGCGGTGGGCTGGCAGAAGAAATTCTTTATTGGCCATGATGCGCTTCGCGTGCAACAAGCAAAAGGAGTCGAGCGATTACTCCGTGGATTACTACTGACCGATAGAGGAATTCCACGCGCGGGAATGTTTGTCCGTAATTCGGTGGGAGCAGTGGTTGGCGAGGTGACAAGCGGAACCTTCTCTCCAACGCTTAAACAGGGGATTGCCCTAGCCTTCATTGAAGCTGGCATTGAAGTTGGGGAGCAGTTGTTTATCGACGTTAGAGGACGGGCGTTAGGGGCGGTTATTGTTAAACCGCCATTTGTGCCTTCGCATGTTCGCGATTAATAAGAACATTTCCTCGACGTATTGCACGACGTAACGAATTAAGAATTGGACGACCTAGCAAAAGAATTAATGTGGCGTTGAAAATTGCACGAGGAATATCCCATGCAAGAGCAGTTGCAAAATGGAAGACCATGAAGCGCTGAAGGTTATCCAGCACCCCCGCACCAGGTAGGTATGCAATCGAGGTTGCAGGGGAGACAATCCACGGCCAGAGTTGGAGATCCATCATTGCGCCAAAGAGAAGAGCAGTGACCACTCCATAAAACGAGAGAAGCGCTAATTCAAGTGGCTCCTTCACCTTAGGGAGCGCTCCAGCCCCCCAGCCAATCCATGCTGCGCACATCATTTGAAATGCAAGCCATGGACCGACGCCTCCGGTGAGCAAAGCTGAGGCGAGCATTGTGGTAAGTCCGAGTATGAAACCAAATCTCTTCCCCAACGCCTTGCCTCCGACAATGATGAGAAACCAAATCGGCTCGAGTCCCACTGCGCCAGCGCCAATAGCGCGAAGGGCGGCGCCCGTTGCGCTCAGCACTCCAAGGAATGCCAGTGCCTTTACATCTAACTGACCAAGAGTGATCTCGATGATGAGAATGATGGCCAGTAATGGCATTAATCCAAGGAATAACCATCGCGCGGCACTGTCATTTTCGGCAGAAATAAAAAGGGGCCAGGTGAATGCAAGTACTCCGATTATGGAAGCCAGAAGTATCACCAGAGAAGAGAGCCATTTGTTCTTCATGGAGCGCTCTTTCCCATCGACTTCAACACCTCGTTGACAGTCAGCCACTGGGCTGGTGCGAGCACCTTTGCAACTTGTGGAGCAAATGCCGGAGAGGAGGTGAGTATCTCTCCAGCAGGACCATCAGCGACGATCTCTCCATCAGCGAGCACAACTACCCGAGTAGCAATCTCTGCAATCAACTCCACATCATGAGAGGCAACTATCACCGCTGACTTAAGATCCCTACATTCGCGAATTGCCGTAATGAGTCGATCTTTCGCGCGATAGTCGAGCCCTCTAGTGGGTTCATCCAATAGTAAAAGGGGCGGATTGTTTGCTAGAACTATTGCTAAGACAAGACAGAGACGCTCACCTTCAGAGAGATCTCGTGGATGTACATGCACGTCGATATCCGGCAGCAATCTCGCAAGCAAACGTGAGGTGGTTCCTGATGTCACGCCATTGTCATGATCGCTATGGCGCAATTCTTCTTCCACGCTCTGCGCGTAGAGCAGGTCGCTGGCTTCTTGTGGGACAAATCCAATTTTGGCTATTAAATCCTTACCTTTAAGTATCTGGGGGTCGAGACCACAGACTCTCACCAGACCTCGTTCAAGTTTCCGCAGACCGGCAATACTGGAAAGTAAAGTGGATTTACCCGCGCCATTACGCCCCATAATCGCCACAATTTCGCCAGGGGAGATTGCCAGTGAAACGTTCTTCAGCGCCACCTTGGCCCCATAGTGGATTGCAACACTCTCTAACTCCAGCAGTGGTTCGGCAGCAATGGCGGGTTGATTTCGTTGCATAGGTGAGAGTGCGGCGGCTAGATCCCCGAGTTGTCTGCGAGCATCGCGAACGGTGAGCGGTACTTCTTTATCAGAGGTTTCACCAGCGAGACCACGGAAAAGATGGACAATCGGAGGTGCCAACGTTGAGTCCTTCAGTATTTCTTGAGGAAACCCAACTGCAACTTCTCTCTCGTTGCGAACATAAATCACCCGATCAACGAATTGCAACACTCGTTCTAATTTGTGTTCAGCAATCACAACGGTAATCCCTAGATCATGAACTAAGCGAGAGAGCGTTGCCAAAACCTCCTCGGCCGCAATCGGGTCTAGAGCACTTGTTGGCTCATCGAGAAGGAGAATTTTTGGGTTCATGGTTAAGACCGAGGCGATTGCAACCCTTTGCGCTTCACCGCCGCTCAATGAACTAAGTTTGCGCTGTCGCAACGGGGTCAATGCGAGAAGGTCGAGCATATCTTCGACTCGCTTACGCATAACCTCAGGTGCTACACCCAAGGATTCCATTCCAAAAACCAATTCTTCTTCTACGGTATCCGTGACAAAACCCAAAGCCGGATTTTGGCCAACGATAGCAATCACGTCTACTAGATCTCGGGGTTTATGGAGCGCAGTATCTTTGCCATCGACCATGATCGAGCCGGAGAAGATGCCACCAGTATGGTGTGGCACTAGCCCGTTCATTAATTTTAATAAGGTCGATTTTCCTGCCCCTGTATCACCCATGACCAGAACAAATTCGCCCTCGGGAACTTCGAAGGAAAGGTCCTCAAAAATTGTTCGCTGAACATAGGGATAGATGAGTGTGACGTTATTGAATCTAATCATGTCAGGACTCTTTCACGACCTGTGACCAACATTGGAGCAAGTGCAACCAAAAATAGGAGGACTGCTAATAGCAGAGTAAAAGAGGCACCAGCGACAACAATCGATATAACTCCCATTATCAAAACGAAGGTTTCACGGAACCCCCATTTTTGTGGGCGGTATTTTGTCCGGGAATTATTTCGATTTCCTAAGTACAGCGAGAAGATAATTAGAGTTGAAGAAAGAATTAGAGAGATCTGATAACTATTGCCGATCACTAGAGAGATGATTGAGTACAGGAGCGCTAACAGTCCTGCAAACATGGTCAAGGTGGGTACTAACGGATTCCTATTCTTTGGTTTATGCCCATAACCACGGGCCTCCATTGATTCGGCAAGAACCAACGCGCGCTCCAGCGCCTCTTCAAAGAGTGGAACTAAAGTTTTTTTAAATCCAAACCTTTCCTCATCGCCGCGCAGCGCACGCGCTTGCCGGATTCGTTTCACGCTCATCACAAAGTGCGGTATGAGCGTGGTGGCGATGATTAAGGCGACCCCCGCCTCGTGAAGTACCCCGGGTAGCGCTCGTAACGTCTGCTTTGGATTGGCAAGTGAGCTTGCTGCGGCGATTGCGACAACCAAGGCAAAGATTGTTAGTGACTCCAGTAAAACAAATTGCAGTCGTTCTTGCGTGACATCTCCGCCCAGGAAAATTCCAGCCAGCCACTCCGGAAGCTTGATTCGGGGAATTGTGAAGAGGACTTTCCCTTGCTCTGGAATGCTAAAAAGAATTGCAATGAACATCCTCAAGAGCAGAGCGATACAAGCAATCTTGATTCCGACGCTGAGCGCGTTGGCCCAGGGGTCGTCAGAGCGACGTGAGAACGTGACAATTATGGCGGCGAAGATAATTCCCCCCAGCAGCCAAAAATTTCCTGCTCGACTAGTGGCAATTGCAAGCGATATGCCCCAACTCCACCAAGCAAGCGGATGTAACGTCCTCACATCGACCATCTAACTTTCATCGTCCTTCAGTTATTCACGCATTGACTCAGGTACTGGAATGGGATCTGCGCCGCAATCTTTGGAGGGAAAACCTGCAAGACCACAAATGAATCCTCCCTCACCAGCTCGGACCTCTGTTACAGCGTTAAGGACATCGATTCCGGAAGCATCTACAGGAACTGATGCACATCCTTGCAGCGCTGTTGGGGCGATATCACCTTCGGGATGAATTGCAGAATTGCCAAATTCGATGACATATCCAATTCGTTTTGCGCCATCTTTTTCCGCAGTAGCGCCACAGAGAGTTTGGAAATCTGGCGCAAGTGCGGGTGGCTGTGGATCTACAACGCCTTCGGCTGACAATGTGTAATTCCATCCCTCGACTGTTCCATCTTGGGGATCTGTGGTTGCAGGACCTTCCATGGCGGTAATCCAGGTTCTGCCATCTTCGCTACTTTGTGAATAGCCCCAGTAGCGGTAACCGACGGGGGAGTCTGAACTTTCGGCACTCGCTCCGGAAGTATCGGAAGAAGTGGAGCAACCGCTTAATGCGATTGCGAGGAGAATAAGCGCAAGTGCGCTGAGTTTTTTACCTAATCTTTGTGAAACTGACACTGGGATCCTTTCAATAAAGGGTCCACAAGGCTGGAAAGAGAAGAGCGGGCGAGATCTCCACACTCTTATCAAGGCCGCCCCGCAAACCACGACGGGTGTTTTGGCGTTCTTCCTCTAGTGGGTAATCCGACTCAACTTAGAACCCTCGCTCGATGCGAGAATAGAAAGCATTACGGTTGCGGGTCAGCGCCGGATTTGCACCGGACTTCCCCCACGTAGTGGGAATTTTTGAGAATATTCAATTGTTGGTCGTGAGCATAGCCACTAATTGGTGGCAATAGCGAGCACTTTGGGTAATGTGCCGCTATGGAATATCGACGCCTTGGCCGTTCCGGCATGTATGTATCAGAGATCTCTTACGGAAATTGGATTACTCATGGCTCTCAAGTAGCCGCAGAGGAGGCCATCAAGTGTGTGCGTGCGGCATTTGATGCTGGGATTACGACTTTTGATACTGCTGATGTCTACGCCGGCACCAAAGCCGAGTCTGTTCTAGGCAAGGCCCTCAAGGGAGTGCGACGCGAGTCATACGAACTCTTCACCAAGGTCTACTGGCCGACCGGACCAGGCAAGAATGATCGCGGACTCTCGCGGAAGCACATCATGGAGTCCGTCCACGCATCATTAAAGAGATTGCAAACTGACCACATCGATCTCTATCAGGCCCATCGTTTCGATTATGAAACTCCACTTGACGAGACGCTTCGTGCATTTGATGACTTAATTCGACAAGGCAAGGTCAATTACATTGGTTTCTCGCAATGGCGAGCAAGTGAGATTCAAAGCGCGCTCACTATTCAAAAAGAATTAGGCTTCGATCGCTTTGTTTCCAGTCAACCTCAATATTCGATGTTATGGCGTGTCATCGAAGCAGAGGTTGTGCCGCTCTCAGAGCGCGAAGGTATCGGCCAAATCGTTTGGTCTCCAGTTGCACAAGGCGTGCTCTCAGGAAAGTATCTGCCAGGCAAAAAACCGCCAGTAGGTTCGCGCGCAACCGATAAGAAGAGTGGCGCTGCCATGATTTCTCGCTGGATGAACGATGACATTCTTCGCGAAGTAGCAAAGTTAGAGCCAATTGCAAGTGATTGCGGTCTAACGATGGCTCAACTTGCAGTTGCTTGGGTGCTACAAAACAAGAATGTCTCAAGCGCAATCATTGGGGCATCTAAAGCAAAGCAAGTCAAAGAGAATGTTAAGGCTGCCGGAGTCAAGCTCAGCGCAGATGTGATGCGAGCAATCGATGACGCGATTGGCTCAATTGCCGAGCGCGATCCAGCGAAAGATGTGAGTCCGAATCCGCGCCCCTAATTAACCATTAATTAATTTGGTTCCGCGATCAACTTGCGGTGCTGGCGTTCTTAATCTGCGAATTTGAGTAGAGCGCATCCATGCATACATGGAGACACCTTTAGCTGATTCATTGGGAAATTTGCTAGCGCAATGTTTTTTGATTTGTCGACCCATCCAGATTCCATCAAGTACTGAAATGAGCACGACTATATACATCAAGAGTGTGGCCAAGATCTTGACAGTGACATTAGGTAGGGCAGTCAACAGCAGAACCACCATTAAGAGCGGCAAGAAAAACTCGGCAATAGACCAGCGAGAATCAACATAATCTCGGGCGAATTTTTTGACTGGACCTTTATCTCGTTTAGGTAGGGCGCGCTCATCGCCCTTCATGTAGAGCTCGCGCATTTCCATGCGACGACGGCGAGCATTCTCACGTTCAGCTTTCTTGGCCTCCTTGGTTGCCGCTGGGGCAAGGGCAGGGGTCACCTTCTTCGCATTTCGCTTAGGCGTCGGCTTATTCTTCTTCTCTTCGCTCATGATTTTTGTACTTTCGCTCTCTCGTTCTCTTGTCGGTTTATTTGGGGCTTGCAGCGATCTCCAGAGTGAACTCTAGGGTTAATCTTAGATAAGACTCAACATGCGGTCGAGCGCCACCCGCGCATAATGGGCGGTTCGCTCGGGGACCTTGATCTCATTGACCACTCTGCCCTCGACCAACGATTCCATTGCCCAAACGAGATGAGGCAGGTCAATTCGATTCATAGTGGAGCAATAGCAGACGGATTTATCGAGGAAAACAATCTGCTTATCAGGATTTTGTTGGGCAAGTCTTTTTACGAGATTTAATTCGGTCCCCACAGCCCATTTACTCCCTGAAGGTGCGTTACTTATTGTTTTGATGATCTGCTCTGTGGAACCAATGATGTCCGCATTTATAGCAACATCATGCTGACATTCAGGGTGCACTATGACGCTTACACCTTTAATTCGGGCACGAACCTCGTTGATTGATTCGAGAGAGAAGCGAGCGTGCACCGAACAGTGACCTCGCCAAAGAATCATCTTCGCTGATCTAATTTGCTCATCAGTTAGGCCGCCTCGTGGCTTCCAAGGGTTCCACACAACGCAATCTGCAACGGTGAGGCCCATCTTCAATACAGCAGTATTACGTCCCAAGTGTTGATCCGGAAGAAAAAGAACTCGCTCGCCTTGTTCAAAGGCCCACGTGAGTGTGGTTTGCGCATTAGAAGAGGTGCAGACTGTTCCGTTGTGTTCACCAGTGAAGGCTTTAATGGCCGCCGATGAATTCATGTAGGTAACCGGAGTAGTTGAAGTTGCGATGCCCAGTTCTTCCAGTACAGACCAACATTGAGCAACTTGTTCGTAATTCGCCATGTCAGCCATCGAACACCCTGCCGCCAAGTCCGGCAGAATCACTTGTTGTTCCGGTGAGGTGAGAATGTCTGCACTTTCGGCCATAAAGTGAACGCCGCAGAAGATGATGTATGAAGCATCCGGGCGAGCCGCCGCATCCCTTGCCAATTTAAATGAATCGCCCGTCACGTCGGCGAATTCAATAACCTCATCGCGCTGGTAGTGATGGCCTAGAACGAAGGCAGATGAACCGAGTTTTGCCCGAGCGATTCGGGCTCGCTCTTGTAGTTCTGGGTCGCTAGGCGCTGGCAACTCTCCGGTACACGAGACTCCTCGCTCGCTGGCAAGGTCACTTCCTCGCCCAAGCAGAAGAAGATCAGTGATACTCATGCCGTTATTCTCTCAGGTTTTCCATAACTTGGCGGCGCGGGAGATACGGGAAGATTTAGAGCGCGCTTGGCGTTACCTCTTATGGCAAGATAGAGGTGTAACGAGTCGAAGGAGCCCCAAACATGAGCGCTGAAGTCAGCACAACAGATGGTGTAGTCCTCTCCGAGACCGCAGCCTCAAAAGTGAAAGCGCTGCTCGAGCAAGAGGGTCGGGATGACCTCCGTCTTCGAATCGCGGTTCAACCAGGAGGGTGCTCTGGACTTCGTTACCAACTTTATTTCGATGATCGATCTCTCGATGGAGATGTTCTGAAGAATTTTGGTGGGGTAGAGGTAGTAACAGACAAGATGAGCTCCCCTTATCTCATGGGTGCGACGATTGATTTTGTTGACACTATCGAGAAGCAAGGTTTTACGATTGACAACCCCAATGCCAGCGGAAGTTGCGCATGTGGGGATTCATTCCACTAGATCAAAGATAGATTCGATCACCTCACTATGAAAATCGCTGTCACCGGCTCGGTGGCAACCGATTACATGATGAATTTCCCGGGGAAGATCTCCGATTCAATCGTCATCGACTCACTCGAGAAGATCTCGCTCTCTTTTCTTGTAGACGATTTAGAGGTGCGTCGTGGCGGCACGGGCGCGAACATCACTTTCGGGATGGGAATGCTCGGTGGTGCACCTCTGCTGATTGCTGCTGTGGGTGAGGATTTCACTGATTACAACTCATGGCTAACCCGAAATGGGGTGGATACCACTGAGATCTATACCTCCAAGACTCAGTTAACTGCACGTTTTACAGTTACGACAGATCAATCCCATAATCAAATCGCATCCTTTTACCCAGGAGCGATGAGTGAGGCTCGCAACATCGAGCTAGGCCCAATCTTTGAGAGACATAACGGATTTGATCTAGTTCTGATAGCGCCCGATGATCCCGAAGCGATGCTGAGGCATACCGATGAGTGTCGACAACATAAGATTCCATTCGCTGCAGATATCTCACAAACACTCGCGAGCCTTGATGGCGAATCTATTCGAACTCTGCTCATCGGAGCGAAGTACTCATTCCTGAACGAATATGAGATGGCACTTGCCATGAAGAAGACGGGGTGGGGGATGAGCGATTTCTTGGAGAATGTAGAAATCTCTGTCACAACTCTAGGTTCGAAAGGTGCACGGATTGAGTCTGCAGCTTTTGCGCCCATTGAGGTGGGAGTTGCAAAGGAGCGTGCCAAAGTAGATCCGACTGGAATTGGTGATGCTTTTCGCGCGGGATTTATCTCAGCTCTTGGCTGGGGTATGTCACTTGAAGGATGCGCCCAAGTGGGTTCAATGGTCGCAACCTACTGTCTAGAGACGCAAGGTGGGCAGGAATATCGGTTCTCATCAGAGCAATTTCTGGAGCGTTTCACCGAGAGCTATGGCGCGCAGTCAGCAGCAATTCTTCGCAATGTTTTTCCATCTAAAAAATAAAGTTACGCCTTCACAATTTCAAAACTCGTCTCGTCTATCACTGAGACTTGATTTCCAGTCAGCCGGGACCAAGCAAAAAGGTCGCTCTTAGTTGCCGGGTCATCTGCTCTAAGAATTAATTTCGTACCGGATTCCAGAGATTTCATAGCTTTACTTAATTGGATAATTGGGGTTGGACAGAGCGCACCGATACAGTCCAAAACTTCTCTTTCCGCGCCATCACTCATGCGCCATCCTCACTTCGTAATTGAGTGATGATTCCAGGTAAGAGCGCAAGGAAACGCTTGACATCACTCTCGAGCACGCCATGCATTAACGATATTCGAAGATTGCCATGGGTCAGAATTCCCATTGCCTGTAGGACGTGGCTTGGTTCGATGGCAGAGGCCACACAGGCCGAACCCGAAGCGACAGCAAAACCTTCCTTTGCCAACGCATTAACGAGCCGTTCGCCAGAGATATTGAGAGCAGATATCGAAAGAATATGCGGGAGTGATTCCTCCTTGTTTCCGCTTCCTGCAATATCCACTTCAGGAATTGTGCGCGAAATGACTTGGCGCATCATGGAGATAAGATTCCGTATTCGATCTGACTCTTGGTTAGCATCTTTTAGCCAACCAGTGAGCGCTGCAGCCGCCGCCAGAACTAGCGGAAGCGAATATGACTCAGGGCTGCGCCGGTTAGTTGCACGTGAAAATGGGTAAGCCCACCGTTGATTCTTATTTATGAGCATGATGCCGATTCCCGAGGGGCCATCCCAACTTTTTGCTGGAAAATCGGCTGTCGACCAATATGTTGGAAGTGGAATGAGCGGTCCAGATGCAGTGAAATCAAGATGAAGATGCGCGTTCATTGCGCCAACGATTGATGAAAAATCTGGGAGTGGTTGTCGTACTCCAGTTTCACCATTGGCTGCTTGTATTGCAATCGTGGAGTTGCTCTCAATCTCCTCAATTAATCGATCGCGATCAAGGAGCCCAGTATGATTGACATTGAGCTGCACAGAGCTGGGAGAATCGTGAGCCAAGGCGAGAATCTCTTGGCGCTCGGTCTGGCCCACAATGAATTTTCCGGAGTGGAAATTGGGTGCACCTTGGAGAGCGATTGGGGAGATTAGAGCGGGCTCGCCCCAGAACTCGATCTCACTGCCGCTCACGCCGAGGTGGCCGGCGATCTCTTCTCGGGCTGCGTTGAGTAAATGTCGGGCTTGGGCGCTGGCGCCCCCTAATCCATTGGGATCAGCCCAACCACGCTCAAAGGCGGCGAGCAGGACTTGCTCACCGGCAGGGTGGAGCGGGCGCTCCCCATCGAAGGCTCCTGTTGTGACCATCACCACGAGGTAGAAGGTACTCGCCAACTCTGAGGTTGGCGAAAGGGGCGACTATCCTTAGGGCATGTCCAAGAGGTGGCCAAATATGCCGAAAAGAGCGGTGCTACCTCTTCTCCCGCTAACTCTGCTTTTGGCCGGATGCTCCTCGGAAAAATTGCCAGCACTTGGCTTTCCTCGAGGCGTAACAGATATCAATGACATCTCGCTCTCGCTCTGGCAAGGGGCTTGGATTGCTGCATTTATCGTCGGCACGATCACAGCAGCATTGATTTTATGGGCTGCTTTTCGTTATCGAGCGAAGAAGAAAGTTAGCGCTGGAGCGCCCGAGCAATTACCAGAGCAGGTGAGTTATCACCTTCCTCTTGAAATTATTTACACCGTCGTACCTTTCATTATTGTTGCGGTGCTTTTCTACTTCACTGCTCGAGATCAATCCACCATCACCAAGATTTCTCCAGCAAATGTTGCTGTGCATGAAATCGATGTCAATGCATTTCAATGGGCATGGCAATTTACTTACCCTGAAGCGCAGGGAAAGACCGTCACTGGAAATCCCGAGAAACTCCCAACTCTCTATCTTCCTTTGGGGGAGAGGGTTCGCATCAACCTCACAGCCTCAGATGTCGTTCATAGTATTTGGATCCCAGCATTTATGATGCAGATGCAAGCTCTTCCTTACATCGAGAATAAATTTGAATTCACAGCACAAAAAGAGGGCACATATCCAGGTTTCTGCAATATGCATTGCGGGCGCAACCACTCACAGATGCGATTTACTGTGAAAGTTGTCTCGCCAGCTGAGTACCAGAGTTACATTAACTCCCTTAAAGGTGGTGTTGCATGACAACTTATGCCGAGCGCCCAACGATCTCTCCGCTCCGACCGACTGAGCCACAGAGCAAAGGTCGTCTTGTCGTTAAATGGTTGACCACCACTGACCATAAAGTCATCGGCCATCTCTACCTCATTACCTCATTCATTTGGTTCTTAATCGGTGGCGTCATGGCGCTTTTCATGCGGGCCGAACTTGCGCGACCTGGACTTCAGTTTCTCAGCGTCGAGCAGTACAACCAGCTCTTCACCATGCACGGCATCATCATGCTTCTTATGTTTGCAACACCGCTCTTTGTTGGTTTCGCTAACGAGATCATGCCACTGCAAATTGGCGCTGCTGATGTTGCATTCCCGCGAATGAACATGCTCTCTTACTGGCTCTACCTTTTTGGTGGAATCATGGCAATCGCTGGTTTCTTCACACCGGGCGGCGCGCCATCATTTGGTTGGACTGCCTACGCGCCACTTTCGAGCGCGGAGTATTCCCCGGGTATTGGTAGCGATCTATGGATTGTTGGATTAGCAATTGGTGGACTTGGAACGATTCTGGGTGGCGTGAACTTTGTTACGACTATCTTCTGTATGCGTGCCCCGGGTATGACCATGTTCCGTATGTCGATCTTCACATGGAACGTGCTCCTGACCTCTATCTTGATTCTCCTTGCCTTCCCACCCCTTGCTGCAGCGCTGCTTGGACTTGAAGCAGATCGTCGATTTGGCGCACTGATCTTTGATCCGGCAAATGGTGGCGCAATGCTCTGGCAACATCTCTTCTGGTTCTTTGGTCACCCAGAGGTTTACATCCTTGCCTTGCCATTCTTTGGAATCGTCAGTGAAATTCTCCCGGTCTTTAGCAGGAAACCAATCTTTGGTTATAAGGGTCTGGTTGCAGCAACAATTGCGATTGCTGCGCTATCAGTTGCGGTCTGGGCTCATCACCTCTTTACGACAGGACAAGTTCTCTTGCCCTTCTTCTCTTTCATGACCTTCCTCATCGGTGTACCGACGGGTGTGAAGTTCTTTAACTGGATCGGCACGATGTGGCGTGGAAATGTCCATATGGATACGCCAATGATCTGGTCACTAGGTTTCTTGATTACCTTCCTCTTCGGTGGATTAACCGGAATTATCCTTGCCAGCCCACCTCTTGATTTTGCAGTGTCGGCCTCATACTTCGTAGTCGCACACTTCCACTATGTAGTCTTCGGTACCGTCGTCTTTGCGATGTTCGGTGGTTTCTACTTCTGGTGGCCAAAGTTCACCGGTCGAATGCTTAATGAGACGCTCGGAAAGATTCACTTCTGGACCGTGCTTATCGGCTTCCACATGACATTCCTTATCCAACATTGGTTGGGCATCATTGGCATGCCACGTCGTTACGCGGATTACCTCGCTAGTGATGGGTTCACTGGAATGAATATGATCTCCACCGTTGGCGCGTTCTTACTGGCCTTTTCAACTATCCCATTCGTACTCAACATTTGGATCACTCGTAATGCGCCAAAGGTGACCGTTGATGATCCATGGGGATATGGCGGCTCGCTCGAGTGGGCAACCAGTTGTCCGCCGCCGCGCCACAACTTCACCTCGATTCCACGAATTCGTAGCGTGCGCCCCGCCTTCGATCTGCACCATCCAGAAGTAACCGAGAAATAGAAAGAAATAGGGGTTAGCCAATGAAATTCGGATGGCAACTATTTGCCGGCATCGCCATCTTTTACGGTGTCACCACTGTTGTCTACGCTCTCTGGGCGGAAGAGGTAGTGGGAATTGTTGCTCTGATCTTGAGTACCTGCCTAGCCGCTCTAATTGCCTTTTACTTCTGGTTTACCAATCGGCGTCTTGGCGCAACGCTTCCGGAAGATAATCTCGAAGGTGAAATAGCTGATCGAGCAGGAGAGCAAGGCTTCTTCAGTCCGCACTCCTGGTGGCCATTAACCGTCGCGCTCTTTGCCACAATCACAGGTTTAGGCCTGATTCTTGGCTGGTGGATGACCCTTATTGGAGCGGCAGCGCTCATGATTTCCATAATGGGTTGGTCCATGCAATACGAACGTAACTAATATCGCGAGCTATTCTCCTTTGTTTACAGTAGTACCCATGCACATGTTAAGAGAGATTCAAAGTTCTGATGCCCAATGGATATTTGACGCCTGCCAAGATAGTGAAATCCAATATTGGACTACAGTTCCGCGTCCATATCTAATCGAACATGCGCAAAGTTTTGCCAATGGTGAGTTTCCTGAATACAAAATTTGGGTGATTGAAAATATTGAAAATGGCATTGGCGCGCCAGTAGGCGTCATATCCATCCATACGGTTGATGATGATGGTGTTGCCGAAATCGGATACTGGATTGCCCCTTGGGGCAGAGGTCATGGTGCAAGCGCGGATGCAATCGAGTTAGTTGCTCAATATGCTCAAGATGACTCAAAGATACTCTCGTTACAGGCCTGCATCTCCGATCTCAACAGCGCTTCACAAAAAGCTGCGCGCGCTGCAGGGCTACTACCTGCTGGATGCGCCTCTAAAAACTGCCCTGCAGGTGAGGCACAGACAAGTGCGACCAACTACCGAAGAGAGCTGAGCGTTAGTGGTGGCCACCTTCGAGGGCTTTGACATCCTCTGGAGTTGGCTTGGCAATTTGTTCACCCAGTATCGCCTTGCTTAGACGAGATCGAACTTTGTTCTTCAAGCCACCGCGAGGGGCAACCCCATTCTCATCTGCCTCGGGGGCCTGGAGCGGAAGGGGTTGTTCATGTTGGGTCAACATATAGGCCTTCTCAGGGGAGATTGGCTCATGAACTTCGATGTATTCACCATGAGGCAACATCACGAGGCGACCAGTTTCACGACCATGAAGGACAAGTTCGCGGTCATATCGTTGAAGCGATAGACAGACTCGTTTAGTGATGATGTAGGCGAGAGGCGGAAGAATGATGATGCTGATTCGAGTAGCCCACATAATCTGATTGATGCTCAAGTTGAAATGCGTGGCGATGAGATCGTTACCGCCATTGATGAGCGCCACCACCATGAAGGTCAGTGACATTGCACCGAGAGCGGTACGGGTAGGAGCGTTCCGAGGGCGATCCAAGAGATGATGCTCGCGCTTATCTCCGGTGGCCCACGCTTCAATAAATGGATAGAGCGCCATTCCAGTAAAGATAATTCCCGGCAGAATCAATCCGGGAAGCAAGATATTCCAGGAGATGGTGTAACCAAAAGCGTGCGTCTCAAGAGGAGGTGACATTCGCACCAACCCATCGAGCCACCCCATATACCAATCCGGTTGCGAGCCTGCAGAAATTTGCGTTGGCGTGTAGGGACCAAAGATCCAGATGGGGTTGATCTGAGCAAATGCGCCGAGAAGCACAGTCACGCCAAAGACGATGAAAAAGAAGCCACCGGCCTTCGCCATATAGACCGGAAGGAGTGGGTAGCCGACAACATTCTTTTCTGTTCGCCCGGCACCTGGATATTGGGTGTGCTTTTGGTACCAGACGAGCATTAAGTGGACTGTGATGAGCGCCAGGATGATTCCCGGAATGAGAAGGACGTGGACGGTGTAGATGCGAGGAATGAAAACAGTCCCCGGGAATTCGCCACCGAAGGCGAAGAATGCCAAATAGGTTCCCAATACCGGAATCGCTTGGATGATTGCCTGCGCGATACGAACTCCAGTTCCTGAGAGCAAATCATCGGGAAGTGAGTAGCCAAGGAATCCTTCAACAATTCCGAGAGTCAGAAGGGCAACGCCGAGAATCCAATTGAGCTCACGCGGCTTGCGGAATGCGCCGGTAAAGAAGACTCGAAGGAGGTGAGCCACCATCGCGGCTAAGAAGAGTAGAGCGGCCCAGTGATGAACTTGGCGCATGAGCAGACCACCACGAACATCAAAGGTGATATCCAAGGTAGAGGCGTAAGCCTCGGACATCTTGACGCCTTCAAGGGCTTGGTATGAGCCCTCGTAGACAATCTCTTCTTGTGAGGGCACGAACCAGAATGTTAAGAATGTTCCAGAGAGCAGCAAGATAATGAAGGAATAGAGCGCAATCTCCCCAAGCATAAATGACCAGTGATCAGGAAATACTTTTTGAAGATTCTTCTTGACCCATTTAGCTGCACCCGTGCGCTCATCGATGAAGTTAGCTACGCCACCAGCGACTTTCTCGCGTCGTGATTTCATGAGTTTCGCTCCCAGAAGCTAGGTCCAACCGGTTCGTTAAATGGTGCAGCGGCAACAAGGTAACCCTCGCTATCGACTGTGATTGCCAATTGTGGCAGAGGTCGCGCAGCGGGGCCAAAGATAACTTTTGCACCGGTAGGAACATCGAATGTTGATTGGTGGCATGGGCAGAGGAGGTGTTTGGTGGTCTGTTCGTAGAGCGCAACTGGACATCCCATGTGAGAACAGATTTTCGAGAAGGCGATGATTCCTTCGTGCGTCCAAGACATCCGCTCTTCAGAGAGTTTAAGTTCCGATGGACGTACCCGAATGAGAATCGATGCATCTTTCGCAATATCCTTAAGTTTGCGGTGCTCGGGGTCTTTGATTTCAGGAAGAACGTGCACAATTGCACCGACCTCTAGATCCTCAGGACGTAATGGACGATTGCCTGGATCGGTGACGATACGCACACCCTTATCCCATGTGGTTTTCAAGAGCGACTGTTCCGGAAGTGGGCCAAGGTCACGAAGCAAGATAAGAGGAGAGAGCCCTACGAGACCAAGTGAGAGCCCCAGGCTTCGCTTGATGAGCGATCGTCGCCCCAGCTGAACTTTTGCAGCTTCGCCTTTTACTGTCTCTACAAATGATGCGCGATCTTCATCGCTGGAGCGCATTTCATGTCGTTGGGCGACTACTTCTTCATCTGGCATAAGTGTCTTAGCCCAATGGACAGCGCCCGCTCCGATAAAGAAGAGCGCAAAACCAAGGCCAGCGCCAATCCCTAGTTGATGAGCATTGGTGTTGCCAAGGATGGGCAGGAATACGAATACATCGATAGGAATCCAGATAAATGAGTAGATGAAGAGGAGCGTTCCGGCTGATGAGAGGAGGAAGAGAATTGAAACTTGTCGTTCAGCACGTTTCTCTGCAACTGGATCGGTATCAGCCTTGCGATGTACATGGTGAGGTAGACCTGGGTCTTGTAGTGGGGCAATCTCTTTCGACATTTCTCTTAACCCATTCCTCTCGTGGCCAAATTTCCTAGCGAGCCTTAGTGGCTAGCCAGACAGCGATACCAATTAACGAGCCAAGACCTAAAACCCAACCAAGAAGCCCTTCTGTTACTGGGCCAACTTTGCCGAGTGCAGCTCCACCATAACTTCCTTCGCTCTCCACCGACTTGACCCATTTGATGATCGAGAGTTTCTCCTCTGGGGTGAGCGCTTGGTCACCAAAGACTGGCATCGCTTGCGGACCTGTAATCATCGCTTCGTAGATATGAACGGGCTCAACACCCATGAGCGTCGGTGCATATTTGCCAGCAGTGAGCGCGCCACCTTGTGCAGCAGCGTTATGACACATCGCGCAGTTGGTGCGGAAAAGTTCTCCGCCTTCAGCGACATTTCCATCCCGTTCGTAATCCAATTGCTCCGCGGTGGGAATTGCAGGTCCTGGAGCTAATGAGGCGACATATGCCGCGAGCGCAGCAATTTCCTCAGGGGAGTAGACCGGTTTTTTACGCATTGCTTGCTGGCTCATATCGGCCATCGGCATTCGACCAGTTGCGACTTGGAAATCTACCGATGCTGCCCCAACCCCAATCAATGAAGGTGCGATTCCGCTGCCCTCAGCATTAAGGCCATGACATGAGGAGCAGCCACGCATGAAGATGCTCTTTCCCTCTTCGATCAGAGTTGATTTCGCATTACTTGCAGTGGCGTTGTTCGGGGTGGCGGCTATGGAATAGATGGCGCCGATGAGGAAAAGGCCAATCACTAATAGCGCAGGAGCCATTGCTCGATGGCGACGTTTACCTGAAAGCCACTTGAAGAAAGACACTAGAGCTCCCTTATTTCACTAGATAGATCGACGCAAAGAGCGCAATCCATACAACGTCAACGAAGTGCCAGTAGTACGAGACCACGATCGCTGTGGTTGCCTGCTTATGGCCAAATTTTCGGGAATAACTGGTACGGATGAGCACGATGAGAAAGGCGAGGAGTCCACCGGTGACGTGGAGTCCATGGAAACCAGTGGTGATATAGAAGACTGATCCGTAGGGATTTCCACTCAAGGTGATGTCCTCCATCACCAAATGTGCGTACTCGTAAATTTGTCCCGCGATAAAGAAGGCTCCCATAAGGAAGGTGAGGGCAAACCATTCGCGCATACCCCAACCCGAGATTTTCATCAAGCTTCCGGTGCGACGCGGTTGGTAGCGCTCGGCGGCGAAGACACCAAATTGACATGTCACTGAACTTAAAACCAGAACTGTGGTGTTGAGAGCGGAGAACGGAATCGCTAGCCGTTCGGTGTACTCGGCCCAAATTTCAGGCCCCTGCACCGAGCGCGTAGTGAAGTACATCGCGAAGAGCGCGGCGAAGAACATCAATTCACTGGAGAGCCAGACGATTGTTCCCACTGCAACCAAGTTCGGCCGAGTGGAGCTGGCATGGAAGGAATCTTGATGGTGGGTCGCGGTCGCCATGAGTGCGATTATTCCCGATTTTCCGCTCTGATATGGAGTTTTTATGGGCGAGCACGGGGGGCAAATTGGAGTGAATCTCATCACGCGAGCAGGGCGTGAGGTGCCTTGCTCGGCAGCCTTGCCAACAGGGCAAGGCAGGCCGGTTAGGATAGCGCCATGGCCGAAATGGGTTCGCTTACAGTCTTGATTTACTCTGACAATTCACTGGTCAGAGCCTCGGTGGTTCGCGCCATCTCTCCCGCTCCAGCGGCAGATTTGGGCGCATTCACCATTAAAGAGTTCGCAACTGCGCCTGCACTCAAGGATTATTTCGATGATAAAGGGCGAGCCGATCTGCTGATTGTCGATGGCGAGGCTTCTCCAGTTGGCGGCCTGGGCCTGGCACGGGAGATTAAGGATGAGGTGTACAACGCCCCGCCGATTGTCGGCATCATCGCCCGCGAAGCCGATCGCTGGTTAGCTACCTGGGCGCGCCTTGATGCAATTGCGCTCCATCCAATCGATCCCCGCGCGTTAGCGGGAGAAGTTGCTGCGCTATTGCGCAAAACAACTGCAGTCGCGACTGCAGCGCCGCATCACTAGAAAGAGATTCGCAGAATGAATAGCGCTTCGTGGGAGATTGCTCTAAGCGCACTTCGAATGAAAAGTGAACTCACCTTCGATGCGAGCAGAGCAATTATGGAAGAGATTCTCTCCGGGCAACGGAGCGTTGAGGAGATTGCCGAGTTCCTAACGCTCCACACAGAAAAGGGTGGCACCCCAATCGAAGTCTCTGGCTTCATTGATGCGATGTATGCACATGCCGCACCAATTACCGTCAATGGTCGTGCAGTGGACACTGTCGGAACAGGTGGCGATGGATTTCACACCATTAACATCTCTACTGCCTCTGCAATTGTGGCAGCAGCTGCTGGCGCGCGAGTGGTTAAACATGGCAATCGGGCCGCAACCTCACAATCAGGAGCGGCCGATGTTCTTGAAGCACTTGGTGTGAAGATTGATCTCAATGGGGAGCAGGTTGCACGACTGGTTGCTGAGGTAGGTATTGGATTCTGTTTTGCTCCGATGTTTCATAGCGCGATGCGTCATGCAGCCCCTGCCCGTAAATCTCTTGGGTTTCCCACTATCTTCAACATTCTTGGACCGTTATCTAATCCGGCACGACCGAGCGCATATGCAATTGGGGTAGCGAAAGCTCAAATGTTTCCGATTGTTGCGGAGGTGTTGCGCGAACGTGGAGTCGATGCTCTCGTCTTTCGAGGTAAAGATGGTCTCGATGAGATAAGCCTCTCCGAACCGACTGAGATTTTTCTGATTAGCCAAAATCGCTCTACTCTCCATGAAATCGATCCACAGAGGTGGGGGATTCCTCGCAATCCGCTTGAGTCTTTGCGCGGTGGAAGTAGCGAAGTGAATGCTGCGCTATTACGGGAAATCCTCGAAGGAAAGTCTGGGCCGATGCGCGATGTTGTCTTGCTTAATGCTGCTGCTGCGCTGATTGCCTTTGATGGAGAAGTTTCACAAGTGGAGATTAACGATCTTTTCATGAACGCGCTCGAGAGAGTCTCTGTAGCGATAGATAGTGGGAGAGCGGTTACTCTTCTAGAGCGTTGGCGTGAGCGTTCACATCTGGTTTAGCTAATTTTTCGACCTTGTTTTTATGAAATGCGCCGCCATACGTTGGCAAGTGCCAATTACCGATGATGTGGATGGGCCTGGCGTATTCGTCAGAGGCCCAGCGCATCAGCATCTCCACCTCTTCAGGAGTGGAGTGCGGGAAGATCAACTCCTGATCAACGGAATCTAATTGCTGTGATTGCAGGAGATTGATTCCGCTCGATAATTGATTGACAGTGGAAATGGTAAGCGATGCTTCAAGCCGTCCTCTTCGAATTCGAGCAATCTCAATTTCTTCGCTCCCTTCGGAGAATTTTGCAACAATCAACTCTTCAAGGGCTGAAAAAGCGCGCAGACTCTCGCTTCGAGCAAATCCGCGAAGATATGCGGTGATCTGATTACGTAATTCGGCTGCCTCTTCAAATCTCTCTTCACGAGAGAGCGTGGCAATTCTCTCGAAATGATGCGCAACAACCTCTCCAGCTTGCACTGAGAGATGATTAGAGACCTTCTCGGAGACCTTCGAATATTCATCGTCACTAGTGGCGCCAATGCAAGGTGCGGAGCACTTTTTAATGTCATAAAGGATGCACGCGCTTGCTTTCTTGATGGTTGCGGGAGTGATTCGCGGTGTGCATTGGCGAATAGCAGTTGCGCTATGAAGCGCTTCGCGCGCTTGGGTCGCATCGATATTTCCACCGAAGGGGCCGATAGCGCTCTGCTGGTGGGTGAGAGCGCTATGTCCTTTGGCGACAACCAAGCGAGGGAATCTTTCATCGGTGAGGGTGAGCCAGAGAGTCCGTTCCTGAAAACGCGAGCGACGGTTATACCGAGGGGCATGGAGCTGAATAAGACGGAGCTCGCGAACTTGAGCATCGATAAGAGTGGGGGTAGGCAGAGCCTCTATCCGGGAGGTGAGTGCAATCATCTCGCGCATTCGAGAGCGAGTTTCGGATGGGGAGAAGTAGGTCAACACTCGCTTCCGAATATTTTTGGAGATTCCGATATAGAGAGGCCGATCCTCGCTATCGCGAAAAATGTAGAGGCCGATTGAGTTGGGAAGGTTCTCGGCAAGCGATTTCTTTGCTCGCTCTTGAGGGCTTAACGGGTGAGAGAAGTTTTGGAGATCGGCGAGGGTTTCAACGCCAACATTTCCTAAGCGCTCAAGTAAGTGATGAAAGATTTCAACCGTTGCCCGTGCATCATCGAGCGCGCGGTGCGTTGGTGGCTCTTGAAGGCCAAAATATTGTGCGAGAGTTCCCAGCTTCATATTTGGAGTTTCATCTTTGGTGAGCGTGCGCCGAGCAATCTTGACCGTGTCGAGCACTTGGTAATTTGGCCAACGATAGGAATGGGCATCGGCTGCCGCTTTGAGAAAACCAATATCAAAGGGAGCGTTGTGGGCAATCAAGATTGTCTCATTGGCTTCGCCACAGAACTCGAGGAATGTTGGCAAAACCTCTTCAAAGAGTGGAGCGGGGGCGACCATCGCATCGGTGATTCCGGTGAGCACGGTGATAAATGGCGGGATAGGCGAGCCAGGATTGACGAGGGTGTGAAATTCACCGAGAACTTCACCACCGCGGATTTTGACCGCCCCAATCTCGGTAATCATCGCACCTGAAGCGGGCGAGGTGCCGGTGGTTTCGAGATCGACTACGACGAAGGTGCCCAACCGTAGTGGCAATGGGATCTCGTCAAGTGTCGGCTGGGCGGGGGTGGAAGTACTTGCTCTCATGATGCGGTAAGCCTATGTTCTCATCCTGACATTTGCGGTCTGACATTTGCGGTGGTTAGGGGAGATTCATGAGCGAGAAAATTGCCCCAGTTCGCTGGGGTTTCATCGGCGCCGGAATGATTGCAAAGAAGGCGCTATATCCAGCGCTGCGCAACTCGCAGTGGGGTGAGATTTACGCGGTGGCCGGAAAAGATGGCGATCGCGCTAAAGCGCTCTCGCCTAGCGGTCGCTTCTATACCGATTATCAGGAACTCATCGATGATCCCAATGTGGAAGCGGTCTACATCTCTCTGCCCAACTCACTCCACATTCCATGGTCAATCAAAGCGATGCGTGCAGGTAAGGATGTCTTATGCGAGAAACCACTTGCGATGAATGCCCAGGAGGTGCGCGAAGCGCGTGCAGTGGCGAAAGAAACAGGTCGCCTTTTCATGGAAGCATCGTGGAATAGATGGCACCCGCGGACCAAACGTCTTGCTGAAATAGTTCGCTCAGGGGAGATCGGAAAAATTGAGCAGATTAAAACTTGTTTTACTTACGATGGATTACCCGATGACAACATTCGCGCATTTCCGGAACTTGGCGGAGGCGGTTTGTATGACTTGGGGCCATATTCTGTAGCAGCTCCCATCTGGTTGATGAACTTCGCACCTACCGAGATCACCAAGGCAGAGGTGGCGTGGCACCATGTGGGAAGTGATGAAACGGTCCGCGTGGAATTCTCTATCGGAGGAGCTAAAGCAGAGGCCATCACATCGATGAACGTTCCTTCCACGCTCTACTTTGAAGTATTCGGAAGTGATGGTGCGGTAGTGATGGGTGGTAATGATGCTTTCAATTCTCATAATCAACCCAGCA